>Ga0114951_10003423_pt1 | contig 16452 bp, 14 predicted proteins | sample AM7aDNAmetaG_FD_88677 | JGI IMG/M metagenome (GOLD analysis project Ga0114951, IMG submission 88677) | Freshwater microbial communities from Finland to study Microbial Dark Matter (Phase II) - AM7a DNA metaG | ecosystem: Environmental > Aquatic > Freshwater > Lake | place: Finland: Lake Alinen...
ATTCTTACATTCCGAGGCGCTGGCCGCCTTCGGGAGCCACCGGTCCGCCAATCGCTTCGTGGATGGAGATAGGTGCGGTGACGATGAGCTTGCCGGTGAAATAGCGGATTGACGCCGGGCCGCCATTTTCGCGCCAGATGGCGGGGCGGACGACTTCGCGCACCATCTTGGCGAGATCCTCACCACGTTTTTCCGTCGTATCTTCCGGTACATTGGAAGCGGCATCGGTGGTGAATATCGAACCGCTCGAGTTGCCGGCGCCGCTGCCGCCGGACGTTGTTCCGTTCTTAGTGACGGTACTCAGATCCATCTGCGGGGGAGTGACCTGCTTCATGTCGGGCATGACCAGATCGTCGACGACATAAACCTTCGTGACCAACTGCTTGTCGGCTTCTTCCTGCGAGGTGATTTCGATCACGTTGGCATCGACGTTATAGACGAGAAACGTGTTCGGCGAAGCCTGGTCGAGCACCAGGCGGAGCATTTTGCGCAAGGTCAACTCGCGAACCTGAATCGACACGGGCGTTTCCCGGGCGACGCCGGCGCCTTCAAGCACGCGCCAGTTGACGACGATATTGGCGCCGGAGGTATCGCGGAGGAACTCAATCACGCGTGAGAGCGCGACGTTGTCCACGCTGAGTTGTTTGACGTTTTCGAAGAGGGCTCGCCGTGCGTTGACGGTGCGATTGGCGCTGTCCGCGCTGACGGCCGAGGAGGGCGCCGTTGCCGGCGCATCGGCCCAGAGTGCGGAAAGTGCGACGCTGGAAGCCATCATTGCGATGGCCAACGAAGAGATCCTACGGGAACGTGTCATGGAAAGACCTCCAATGAAAAGGACCCGAACCACCACGGCCAGCGGCGCCAGCCAATCATGCCGCCCACATTCTACGCCTACCCCTAAACAAAAGTGAATAATATTCTTTGAAAAAATATCGGCGTTTATTTGAGTGGCGGAAGAGGGCTTTCTTGGGCTGGAGGGGGCTGGTGAATTCTGCACAAGGATGTCCGGATTTTAGGGGGCAGACTTGGCAGACATCATCTTAATACACGCTTGCGGCGTTTTCGTGTATCCTCACCCGCCGTGGTCGCCATTCATATCGACAAGATCTTGAAGCGTTTCGCTCAGCCGGCAAAGGCCGGCGGGACGTTCACGGCCGTCGACAATGTTTCATTTCATGTGCGTTCCGGCTCATTATTTTTTCTTTTGGGGCCATCCGGGTGTGGGAAAACGACGTTGCTGCGGATGATTGCCGGCTTCATCATGCCTGACGCGGGAGTCATCAATTTTGATGAGCAGGACATCACACGGGTCCCTCCCTATCAGCGGGACACGGGGATGGTGTTTCAGTCGTATGCGCTTTGGCCGCACATGACGGTTGCGGACAACGTGGGATTTGGGCTGGATGTCCGGCGGGTGAAATCGAAGGAGCGGGCGCAGCGGATCGGTGAGGCGCTGGCGCTGGTGCAGATGGAGGCGCTGGCCGATCGCAAACCGAATCAACTTTCCGGCGGGCAGCAGCAGCGGGTTGCGCTGGCGCGGGCGCTGGCGATCCGGCCGAAATGCCTGCTGCTGGATGAGCCGCTGTCCAATCTGGATGCCAAGCTTCGGTTGGACATGCGTGCGGAAATCCGGCGCATCGTCAAACAGACGGAGATCACGGCCATCTACGTCACGCACGATCAGAAGGAGGCGCTCTCGATGGCGGATCAGATTGCGGTGATGAGGTCGGGGGTTTTGCAGCAGGTGGGGAGTCCTGCAGCTCTGTACCGGCATCCGGCCAACCGGTTCGTGGCGGATTTCATTGGCGAGACGAATTTTTTGCCGGCGAAGATCGCCAGTTCGAGCGGCAGTACGGTAACAGTGCAAACGCCGGTGGGATTGCTGCAGGCTGCGATGACGGGACAACAAAGTTCAGAGTTCAAGATACAGGATACGTGTCTGGCGGCGTTCCGTCCCGAGGCGATCACCTTATCCGCTGCGGGCACGTCCAAGGCCAACACCTTTGCCGGCAAACGCGTGTCGACGACTTATCTGGGCGAGATGGCTGAGCACATCATTGAATTGGCCAATGGTGCACGCATCAAAGTTTTCGAACTCAATCCCATGGCCAGCACGGCGCTTGCGGCTGCCGATCTGGTATCGCTGCATATTCCGCCGGAGAATCTGATGCTGGTTCATGCCGAGTGAATGATTCTCGCGATTGCGGGTTTGATTTCCGCATTCTTTGGACGTCAATCGAGGTCCTCGTTCATGCGCCGCCAACACATCCTGTGCTTGTTTTTGATGGTTTATGTGCTGTTCGTAGCGGCATGTTCGCGATCGGACGATACGCCGGAGCTTTTCATTGTTTCGCCGCACGGTTCCGATATTCGCCGCGAGTTTCAAAATGGATTTTCGGCGTGGCATCAGGAGCATTTCGGCACGGCGGCGAGAGTGGAATGGCCGAACATCGGTTCCAATGGCACGGGAGATATTGTCCGTTACATGGACAGCCAGTATGCCCGGCGTTCGACGTGCGATTACGACCTGGTTTTCGGGGGCGGCACGGCGTCGTTTGATGAATATGCGGGTCGGAAATATCTGGCCACCCCATCGCTGCCGGAGGAAATTCTCGGTCAGGTGCCGGCGGATATTCACGGCACACCGCTGCATGGCCCCGGCAATGTCTGGATAGCCGCCACGCTATCCAACTTCGGGATCGTGGCGAACAAACAGCGGATTGCGGAACTGGGACTGCAGACGCCCCGCATGTGGCAGGACCTGGCCGGGCCGGAATGGTTTGGCAATTTGTCGCTGGCTGATCCGTCGAAGTCCGGTTCGGTGCGCACCTGTTATGACATGGTGCTGCAACAATATGGCTGGGAGAAGGGCTGGGGGCTGCTGGTGCAGTTTTTCGCCAATACCGAACTGGTGCGTGAGGGCGGCTCGCATCCGGCTGACGATGTCGGCTCGGCCCAGGCGGTCGCGGGGATCGTGATCGACTTTTATGGCCGGAATCATATCACACGGGTGGGTCCGCGGATTGTGACGTTCATCATTCCGGAAGGGGGGAGCACGATCGACCCGGATCCTATCGCGATGTTGAAAGGAGCGCCGCATCCGGAACTGGCGGCGCGGTTCATTCAGTTCGTCATTTCGCCGGAGGGTCAGAAGCTGTGGACGTTCAAGTCGCAGGCGATCACCGGGCGGAAGGATGGGCCGGTGCGGAGTGCGCTGGGGCGTCTGAGCGTGTTGCCGAGTCTTTATGAAACGGATTCCGCGGCGATGACCGATCCGACGAGTCCGTTTACGTCAGTGGTGCCGCTGAAGGCCGATGCCAAGATCGGGCGGACGCGTAGCGTGTATCTTGGCAACCTGATCAAGTCGGCGTTGGTGGATAATCATGCGGCACTGGTCGCGGCCCGCCGGGCCATTCACAATGCCGGTGATCCGCCGGAACTCATGGAGAAACTGGGCACGCTTCCGACGATTCCGGCGGAGTTGTTGCCTTCGGGGGCGACGGAGGGGCAGCCGATCACGGCGGATAAGCAGTCGCTGGTGGCTGAGCTTTTCAAGCCTGCGGACAAGAGTCTGCTCGAACGCCATCAAGAAATGCTGAAGACGCATTGGCAGAAGGAGTTTTCTGCGTTGTTTGAGGTCATCAGCAGCGAGGCGGAAAGTCGGCGGAAATAATGGAAACTACCGCCGGTGGAGCTTTTATGGAATACCCGGGATTGGAGGGATTATGAAACTGCGTTTGGCTGTCGCACTTGGTTTGCTGGCCATGATCGCAGCGCCAATCGCTTGGTCGTCTCCCCCGGTCAGTTGGAACGATTTGCAGACGGAGATTTCCAGCAACTTGAAGGAAGACAAGCCCTTCCCCGTGACTTCCGAAGATCTGAAGAAATGTCCGGCGTTTACCGCTCTCACTGCGCGACCGGACAACAGTGTGCTGTTTGAAATGGCGGACCAAGGTGACTGCCCACTGGTGCAACTGGCAGCGTATATGGTGGCGGCTAAGCAAAGCCCATCGCTCGGACTGGAAATCGGCGTGCGATCGATCATTCGTGGCGACGTAGGTCAGACGCTTGCCGGCTACTGTTATACCCAGATCATCACGAGCATTAACGACACCAAGTTACCTCGCGCTGATTTCATAGCCGCATTCAGCAAGGCGATGAAGGTGCCCTGCGGACATCGAGTCAATCTTGCGTTCGTCGCTGCCGGTATGGATGTGAATCTCTTGGACGCCTGGTTTCACGATCGGACCGATCATGACTGTCCGGCCACCAATGAGGCGATCATTTTCGATGTGATCTGGTCCAACCGTTTGAATACGCATCAGTTACCTTCGGACCTGATGAAATCAACTCTCGCCCGTTACGCCGGCATTTCGGGCGAGCCGGCATCCACGTACGCCTACTATGCCGATTCACTGAGTCCTGATTTCAAAGCCGTATTCACTGCCGTGCTGCGTGATTCGACGATCGATGACGGCAGCGTGGTGTTTCTGGCCACGCGACGTGCCCAATGGTTTTGCGCAAATTTCGACCCGGTTGCCATCCGCGGGCTCAAACTCAATGCTCGTCGGGAAGCGCAATTGATCAAGGTCTACGAGAAGCGCCAGTCTGCGGCGAGCCAGCCTAGTCCGGCCACTCAGGCCACGGAAGGCGCGGCCCAACCGGCTTCCCCGAAAGAGGGGGCTGGTCACGGTCAGGAAATCGCACCCAAACTTTAGCTTTCTGGATATACCCCCGAGACCAGCCCAAACGCGGTCGGGTGGGAACTTGGGGAGGAGGCCGCTTTTTTGGGGTTCGGTAACGTTTCGGCAAAATCTGCAGTCGCGATGCAAGTCCTGCCGATAGGCCAAGGAGACGCGAATATTGCGCGTCGGACCGGCTGGGAGTGCGCAAGCAGGATGTTTGCGGTCGGCCGGGTCGAGTTGCGGCTGTTGAAATGGGCCATTCGGGCGAGATCGCCTGATCAGGAAGGCCGGTTTTGACAGAAGCAGAGGTATTCGGGATCCACTACGGCGGAGCCGTTGCGAATGACAACCCTTGATGCCAAGACCAATATTGAGGCGGGGACCGGGAAGAGCCCTTGGCGGCGTCTGTGGCAGGTGCCATTGCTGCTGGCGGGGCTGGTGATTTTTGCGGTGGGGGTGAAGTCCCTGGTGCGGACGATCAAACCGGTCTCCTTTGAAACCCATGTTAGCGATCTGCAGGGCCTGGTGGCGGCCAAGCAATATCCCAAGGCCATCGAACAGATCAATACGCTGGCGGAATACTACAAGCAGGACAACAAGGCGGCGGGGGTTCTGCATGAGATCGCGGGGGATGTGCATTACCTGGCGCAGCTGGATCAGCCGGGCTATGTGCGGGCGAACTATGAAGCGGCCATCGATCAGTATCACAAAGCCACTTTGCTGGGCGTCACGCCGACGGTGGAGATGAACGAGCGGTGGGGATTGTCGGCGTTGGCGATCGGCGACGCGAAGACGGCGGTGGAGAAGCTTGAAGAAGTGACCAAGGCGGAACCCGAAAAGATCCAAGCACACGCTAAGCCGCTCGTGAAGGCGTATCTAGAGGCGGGGCAGACTGTGCGGGCAATGGATGTGTTGAATCGCCTGCTGAAACAGAAAAATTTGGAAGTGGATGACCGCGTATGGGCGCTGACGACGCGGATTGAAATGACGCTGGGCACCTCGGGAGGTGGCGGAGGCGGGACGCCGCTGGATCGGGCCGTGGAGGAGGCGAAGAAGGCTCTGGTGGACATTCCGGAGCGGAATCCGGCGGGGAAGTTGCTGACGTGGATCGGCCGCGCGGAATTTGAGCGGGGGGAAGTGGATGCGGCACAGAAGGATTTAGTGGAGGCACGGGCGCGGTATGTCGTGCACACGATGGACGATGGGCAGGCCGCACTGATGCTGGGAAAGATTGCGCAGTTGAAGGGCTCGCTGGATGAAGCGGGGCAATTATTCCAGGAAGTGATCACGCGGCATGCGGGCACGAGTCTGTGGGCTGCGGCGCGGATGGGCAGGGCTGAGATTCTGGCGATGAAGGATACGCCTACAGCCGTGATGGTCGAGGACTATCACTATGCCATCGGTGAGGTGACGGCGGAGGATGAGCAGCACCGGCGTGAGCCGCCGCAGATGATTTCCGCCGGGCAGGTGCGCGGGAGTTTGGTCGCACAGTATCAGCGGTATTCGCAGGCGGGGAAGCTGGATGATGCGCTGACATTTTTGGCCCTGCAACAGGAGTTGAAGGAGAAGGAAACGCCGGCGATGGCTTATCGTTTGGCCACAACGAAAGAACGCCGGGCACAGCAACTTCTTGAGGAAATGGGCCGGATCACGGGGGTTGATGGCGCGGCGGCTAAGAACCGTGCGGAGAAGAAGGCGGAAGCGCTGAGCTTGCTGGCCGGCGCTGCGGAGGATTACCGGCGGCATTCAAAACTGACCACGATGGAGGACGCGACATCGTCCAACAGCTTGTGGAAGGCGGCGCAACTCTTTGATGAGGCCGGGCAGTCGGAAAAATCGATGGATACGTACGAACAGTTCGTCATCCAGCGGCCGCGCGACGCCCGGGTGCCCGAGGGCATGCTGGCGATCGGGCAGTTGAACCAGTCGATCGGCAAGATCGACGAGGCGATCGGATATTACGAGAAGAACATCCAGCGGAATCCGAAGACGCCGGCGGCGTATACGAGCACGGTCAATCTGGCGTTGTGCTACATGGCGGGGGGGCACGAGAATTTCGGCAAGGCGGAAGCGGCGCTGCTGAGCCTGGTGGAGGGCAACCAGGATCTGCTGCCGACGGCCACGGAATTTCGGGTGAGTCTCTTTACGCTGGGGGAGCTGTACTTCCGGAACCAAAGGTGGAGCGATGCCATTCTGCGTCTGGAGGAGAGCCTCACGCGATATCCGAACGATCGGATGGTTCCGCGGGCGACCTATATGCTGGCCGAGAGCTATCGCCACAGCGCGCAGGACATCAGCGATGCGATGAAGAAAGATCCGGCGATCGAACATCGCAGCGCGTTGGACAAGGCGCGGCAGGAGCGGCTGCGGCGGGCGGAGAATCTGTACGGACAGGTCATCGGCATTTTGGACCCGGACACCGCGGAACCGAAACCGCTGGCGCTGCTGGATGAGGGTTATCTGCGATCGGCCTACATGAATCGCAGCGAGTGTTCGTTTGAACTCGGGGATTACGCAACGGCGGTGAAGCAGTACGACCAGACGGCGACACGGTTTTCACAGACGCTCACGGCCGTGGAGGCTTACGTGCAGATCGTGAATTGTTTCCGGGCGATGAAGGAACCGCTGCAGGCCAGCGCCGCCTCCGAGCGGGCGCGATGGATTCTCAAGCGTATTCCCGACGACGAGTTCGGCAAGCCGCCGCTGGCGCTATCGCGGCAGTATTACGAGGATTTTTTGAAACTTGGCAAGACGCCCTGATGGGCGGCGTTCGCACGAAGTTGTGATGTGTCACGATGAGTGAATGCATGGTTGAGATAAGTCATGAACTGGTAGCCACGGCGGTGCGGGTGCTGACGGCACAGAAGGGGCTGTACGAGCAGATCCTCAAGCTGGCGCGGCAGCAGTCGCAATATGTGGCGACAGGCCAGAGCGAAGAGCTGATGACCGTGCTGGCGGCGCGAAGCCGTCTGATCGATCAAGTGGTGCCGTTGGATAAGGAGTTGCAGCCGTACAAGGGACGTTGGCAGGAGATTCTGGATTCGCTGGGCGCAGCGGAACGCCAGTCCGTGGCGGGGTTGCTCAAGGACGTGCAGCAATTGCTGGGCGATATTCTGGCGCAGGATGAGGTGGACAAGGAATCGCTCAATCGGCAGAAGGCGCAGGTTGGGGCGCAGATCAACCGGGCCGTGAGTGGAACGGCCCTCAATAAGGCGTATGGCGTGAAGCCCCAGAGCGGCAGGACTCTGGGTTGAGTGAATCGGCCAGTACGAAGGACGTATCAGACGTATGACGATATTGCAGGGACAACTTGGGGATGGCGTTGCGGTGCCGGCGGAAGCCCCGCGGCCGCGAAACCTGGAGGATTTGCAGGAAATCCTCCAGATGTACAACGACGTGACGCAGCGCCTGCAGGTCAGCCACGAACGGCTGCAACAGGAAGTGGTGCGCCTGACGGAACAGTTGGAGCAGAAGAATCAGGAGTTGGAACGCAAGAAGCGTTTGGCGGCGCTGGGGGAGATGGCGGCGGGCATCGCGCATGAAATTCGCAATCCTTTGGGCGGGATTCAGTTGTATGCCAGTTCATTGATGAACGATGTGGCGGACCGGCCGCAGGCGGCGGAACTGGTCAAGAAGATCAGCAACGGGGTCAAGGGCCTCAATTCGCTGGTGAGCGACATGCTGGCATTTACGCGGGATCTGAACCTGCAAAGGCAGGAAGTAAGCGTAGCGGACCTCGTGAGCGAGACCTTGGAACTGGCGAGTCCGTCGCTGGTGCAGCATGGAGCGACTGCACGGGTGGGAAGTGAGATCGCGACGATGACGGTGCGCGTGGATGCACGCTTGCTGGGCCGGGTGCTGCTGAACCTGGTGATGAATGCGGCGGAGGCGATCGGCGAGCGGGGAGGCAAGAAGCAAGGAGCGGGAAGCCGGAAGAACGATGGAGTGATTGAGATTCGCGGTGAGATGCAAGGAGAGCGAACGCATCTGATTGTTGAGGACAATGGACCGGGGATTTCCGAAGATTCAATCGAACGGGTATTTCACCCGTTCTTTACCACCAAGCACAGCGGGACGGGCCTGGGCCTGGCGATCGTGCATCGCATCGTCGAGGCCCATGGCGGAACGATTATCGCGGAGAATCGCACCGCGCCGGACACGGGAGCGCGGTTTCGAATTGTATTGTGAAATGGATTTCTGCGAAGGCACAAGCAACTTTCAGGAGTAGCCAGGATGGCAACAATAATGATCGTGGATGACAAGGACATGATGCGGGATTCGCTGTCGCTGGCGCTGACGCGCGCCGGCCACAAGGTGGTGACGACGGGCGATCCGACGGAAGGGCCGGAGCTGGTGCGGCAGCATCGGCCGGCATGCCTGATCACGGACTTGAAGATGCCGAAGATGGATGGCATCGAATTGCTGCAGCGCGTGCGGTCCGAGCACCCGGACGTGCCGGTGGTGCTGATGACGGCGTTTGCGACGATTTCGACGGCCGTGCAGGCGATGAAATTCGGCGCGTTTGACTACGTGCAGAAACCCTTTGAAAGCGATGAGATCCTGGTGATTGTGGATCGGGCCATTGAGCACGGGAAGCTGGTGCAGGATAACGCGGCGTTTCGCGCCAATGCCGAGGCCACCCCGCCCAAGCTGCTGGTGGGAGAAAGCGGGGCGATGCGCGAGGTGCGGGGCCGGATCGCCCAGGTGGCGGCCAGCGCCAGCGCCACGGTGCTCATCAGTGGAGACAGCGGCACAGGGAAGGAAAATGTGGCGCAGGTGATTCACACGCAGAGCAACCGGAACGGTAGGCCGATGGTGTGTCTGAACTGCGCGGCATTGCCGGCGAATCTCCTGGAGAGCGAGCTTTTCGGCCACGAGAAAGGGGCGTTCACAGGGGCGGACAAGCAGCGGAAGGGGCGGTTCGAGTTGGCGGACGGCAGCACGCTGCTACTGGACGAAATCAGCGAAATCGATCTGGGCATTCAGGCGAAACTGCTCCGGGTGCTGCAGGAACGGGCGTTTGAACGCGTAGGCGGAAACGTCACGCAGCATGTGGATGTGCGGGTGATCGCGACGACCAACCGGAATTTGATGGACTGGGTCAAGCAAGGTAAGTTCCGCGAGGACTTGTATTACCGGTTGAACGTGGTGCCGATCCACCTGGCGCCCCTGCGTGAGCGCCTGGAGGATGTGCCGGCGTTATGCGAACACTTTTTGAACCGCATTGCCCAGCGGGATGGGCGAACCCAGCGGGTATTTGAGCCGCGGGCGATGGAGATTCTGCAGACCTACCGCTGGCCGGGGAATGTGCGGGAACTCGAAAATATTTGCGAACGCAGCGTGGTGCTGGAGACCGGCGGGACGATCCGGGCCAGCACGATCAGCCCGTGGTTGAACACGATCGGGGTGAATGACGATGTGATCGCCAGTGCCAGCAGCGGGGTGCTGGAGCAGTTGGAAAAGAACGCTATTCTGAAGGTGCTGGAGAAGCACAATGGCCATCGCATGCGGACGGCCCGCGAATTGGGCATCGGCCTGCGAACGCTTGGGATGAAACTCAAGAAGTTCAAAGAGGAAGGTATCTTGCAGGAAGTTTGAGGCAGGAGTTGCGCTGCAGGCGCAGTGGCTGCGCCTGGTTTGGAGTTCAAGGCGCACTGTTTTCAGGGAAATTTTCGCCGGCGCTGGCTGGCATGCGTGTTGCAAAGGTTCCGACATGATCGATCGGCTGATTTCAACTTCATCGACGGATTTACTGGAACGTACGCTGAACTTTACGGAGCAGCGGCACCAGTTGATTCTGGACAATATCGCCAACGTTTCGACGCCGGGATATGTACAGAAGGATGTGTCAGTAAAGGACTTCCAGCAATCGATGCAGGATGCGCTGGAGCGCCAGCAGGCCTCAACCAATGGCCAAGGAGAGCCCGAATCGACCGAATCGATTCAGTTTGTTCCGGGTTCGACAGGGGTCAACGTGAAGCCGCAGGATGTCGTTCGGCAGACGGCTTTTCATGATCGCGGCATCCGCAACATGGAAGATTTAATGGGGCAACTGGGAGATAACGCGATGGTTCACAACACTGTGGCACAGTTTTTGAAGGATAGGTACAACCAGATCAACCGGGCGATCAGCATGAAAGTGTAACAAAGTCGTCGGTGGCCGGTTGTCAGTGGTCTGCAAATGGAGTTTTTGAATGTTTGGTGCTTTTGATGTTTCGACGAGTGCTTTGACCGCCCAGCGGATGCGGTTGGACACGATTTCGTCGAATATCGCCAACATCAATACGACTTCCGGGCCCAACGGCCAGCCATACCGGCGGCTGGCGGCGATTTTTCAGTCGCAGCAGACAGATAGCGGCGGCGTCGGCGTGCAGGTATCGAAGATCGTCGAAGATCAGACCACGCCGTTGAAAGCACGTTTTGAGCCGTCGAATCCCAGTGCCGACGGCAAGGGATTTGTGTATTATCCGAATGTGGACCTGTCGACCGAGATGGTCAATGCGATCGAAGCCACCCGGGCTTACGAGGCGAACATTACAGCAATTGAAACGACGAAGTCGATGATGAATGCATCGCTGCGGGTATTGGCTTAAACCCAGCTGGCAGCCAGAATGAGGAATGACCGTGGACGCCGTAAATAATATCAGCAATCTTCAGAAGATCGGGCAGACCGGAGCCGCCGGGCAGGCCGCGGGAGCGACATCCACCACCGGTACGGATGGCGCGAGTTTCAAAGACGTGCTGATGAGCAATCTGAAGGAAGTGAACGCGCTACAGCAGGAAGCGGATCAGAAGTTGGATAACTTCGTCACGGGGAAGACGAACAACATGGGGGAAGTGATTTCGGCCAGTCAGAAGGCGAACATGGCGTTTTCGATGCTGGTGCAGATCCGGAACAAGTTGCAGGACAGCTACGATGAGCTTAAGAATCTGCGGGTGTAAGAGCCTATCCGGATAACCCTCGCATCCGTCTGCTGGTCTGCCGACCCATCTGCGTCGTCCTCGGACCTCCGAATATTGTCGAATATGCGTCGATCCTGCGTCCTCGCATCTGGGCCGGCATCCTGCGCATCCGGACGCGACGGTTATCCGGATAGGCTCTAAGGGGCTTTTTGGGGGTGGGGCGCAAGATCCGCGCGTTACACATCGAACTTGCGCAATGTGAGTATTTTCCCCTGTTGAAATTGTGCGGGTTCTACCGATACGAACCAATACCATCGCGGAGCGATTCGGTTTGGGCGTTATCACGGTCCCAATGAGGCATGGATGCCATGGAATTTTTCAGCAAATACGTTTCACAGATTCGGGCGCAGTTGGCCGGACTGACCATGAGTCAAAAGCTCCTCATCGGGCTTTTGATTGTGGTGATGATCGGCGTGATTTTCGGCGTCGTCGTGAGCTCGGCCAAGCCGGAGATGGTCGTGCTCATTCCGCAGGCCATGGCGCCGGACGAAATCAACCGCGTCGTGATGTACCTGAAGGGGAAGTACGAGTACCAGGTGGAAGCCGACAAGGTGCTGGTGCCCTCGGAAAAGGCGTATGCGATCCGCGGCGAGCTTTTCGCGGCGCAGGCGTTACCCAAGGACACGACGGTGGCGTTTGCGGAACTGATCAAGAGCAACACGCTTTGGGATACCAACGAGCAGCAGTCGCGGAAGTGGAACTACGCGACCCAGGAAGTGCTGACCAAGATGTTGCGGTATTTCCCGTATATTGAAGACGGCACGGTGGTTATTGCCCGGGGAGAAAAGCAGGGGATCGGGCGCGATGCAATTCCTTCGAGCGCCAGCGTGACCGTGAAAGTGCGGAACAATGAAGGGCTTACCGGCAACCAGGTGACGGCCATTGTGGACATGATCCGCGGCGCGGTGCCGGGCTTGAAGCGTGAAGATGTGCACGTGACGGATGGGCAGCGGGTCTATCACGCCCCCAGCGGCGATACGCCGATGCCGACGGACCTGCTGGCGTACAAGAAATCAATCGAGGATGAGCTGACGCGGAAGCTCTGGATCATGTTTGCGGATGTGGGGAACATCAAGATCGCGGTGAACGTGGTGCCGGACATGACCTCGCGGGTGCGGGATGACACGCAGTTCAATCCGAAGGTCGTCAAGGCGGTCAAGAGCGAAACGACGCGGGAGACCACGTCGAGCGAGGGGAGCGGCAATGGTGGCGAGCCGGGGGTGAAGTCGAATGGGACGGCGTCGGCGACGGATGCGGGCGCCGGCCGGCCGCGGAGTTCGCAAGCGTCCAACGATGCGACGTCCACTTACGAGAATTACGTTTCGCGGACGGAAGAGAAGGCGGTGCTGGCGCCTGGGACGGAAATCAAGGACATGACGGCGAGCATCAGCTTGCCCCGGAGTTACTTCCTGGCGATTTACCGGCGGATTGCCAAGGATCCCAAGGCTGATCCTGAGGATGACAAGCTTCAGCCGGTGATCGATACGCAACTCAAACAGGCGCAGGCCCGGGCGAAGAACACCATCGGGGCCAAGAGCGATGAGCAGATTCGCGTCGACTGGTTTGACGACACGATCGTGCTGAAGGGCCTGGATGCGAGCGGCTCGGGCGCGGGTCTGGCCAGCAGCGGCTCGATTGCATCGATGGTCTCGCAGTATGCCAAGCAGGCGGTGCTGGGGGCGGTGGCTTTGGCGGTGCTGGGGATGATGCTGATGATGGTCCGCCGGGCCGTGCCGAGTACGGCGGGCAATGATATCGATCCCAGCGTCTTCTTCGGCAACAGCGGCGGCGGATCCGGCGGCGGCAAAGGTCGTCGTAAGAAGGACGATCCGGCGGCGCTCGACGTCGGAGATGACGTTTTCGGCGAGGCCGGCGAAGGTGACGCGGTGCTCACGGGCATCGAACTGGATGATGAGACGCTGCAGAGCCGGAAGATGGTCGATGAAGTCTCGTTGATGGTCAAAGAGAATCCGGAGAATGCCGCGGCGTTGGTGAAACGCTGGATGCAGAAGGGCAAGTAACAAACGGATGGCAACTAGAAGCTGTTTCATAACCTGGGTTTCGCATTGAAAAGCAGCTATTACCCACGGCTTTTTGGAGTTATGAAACTGCCTCTAAGGGATGTTGAAGGTCTGATCTGGTTTGAAGGGCGAAAAATATGCCGGATATTGGCGACATCACGGGACTGCAGAAGGCGGCGATCCTGGTGATCACGCTCGAGCAGACGGTGGCCTCGGAGATTCTCAAGCATCTGGACGAGGTGCAGATCGAAGAGCTCTCGCGTGAAATTGCCGGCATGGGTCCGGCGACGCAGCAACTGCGGGATGAAGTGGTGGGGGAGTTCTACCAGTTGGCACTGGCGCGAAGTTATGCGGATGAAGGCGGCTGGGATTACGCCAAGAACCTGCTGTCCAAGAGCCTGCCGGAGGAACAAGCCAAGAAGATTATCGAGCAGGTGAACCAGACGATCCAAAGCGCGCCGTTTTCCTTCCTGCAGAAGGCGGAAAGCGAGAACCTGCTGACGTTTATCCAGGATGAGCATCCGCAGACGATCGCGCTGATTCTGGCACATCTGAAACCGGCGCAGGCGTCGGAAATTCTGGTGGGCCTTGCGGGTCAGAAGCAGGTGGAGGTGGTCAAGCGGATCGCCAACATGGAGCAGACGAACCCGGAAGTCATCAAGGAAGTGGAGCGCGGGCTGGAGCATCGTCTGTCGGCGATGATCACGCAGACGTTCGAAAAGGCCGGCGGCGTCGAGACCGTCGCGGAGATGCTGAACTTGGCGGATCGCTCGACGGAAAAGAGCATCATGGAAGGTCTGGAGGCGGAAGACCCGGACCTGGTGGAGCAGATTCGCCGGCTGATGTTCGTGTTCGAAGACATCATGATGGTCAACGACAAGGGGATTCAGTCGATGCTCAAGGAGATCGACAACGAAGACCTGGCGCTGGCGCTCAAGACGGCCAGCCAGGATCTCAAGGACAAGATTTTCAAGAACATGTCGGAACGTGCGGCGCAGCTCATCAAGGAAGACATGGAATACATGGGCCCGGTGCGGGTCAGCGACGTCGAGGCGGCCCAGCAGAAGATCGTGGATGTCGTGCGGCGTCTGGAAGAAACCGGCGAGATTATCATCGCCGGCCGCGGTGGCGAAAAAGATCTGGTGGTCTAGCGGGAATGGAAAGCCGGCGGCGGGAAGCGTGTTGTTCTTAGGCTTCTTCCTTTGGGCTTCTGAGGTTGTTGGTTATGCCCGTGATGAAAGCACAGCAGGCGGTCCGGTCGATGCAGTCGGCGATCGTCATGGACCTGGGGGACGTGGAGCGGGACGCGCAGCGGATGGTGGCGCAGGCGACGCAGGAAGCAGATCAGATTCTGGCCAAGGCGAAGGCCAAGGCGGTGGCAGAGGCGCTGCAGATTCGCGAGCAGGCCAAGACGGCCGGGCATGCGGAAGGATTCCAGACGGGACATGCGGAAGGGAAGAAGCAGGGGCATGATGAGGCGCTGGCGCAGGCGCGGCAGGCACTTGAGGAATTGACGGCGCGCTGGCAGAAGACGCTGGATGAGTTTCATCAGAATATGGCGCCACATCATGCGGACGCCAAGGCAGACCTGGTTCGTCTGGCGCTGGCGATTGCGGAGCGGGTAACGCATCAGGAAGGGCTGCGCAATCGAGATGTGGCGCGGGCGACGGTGGCCGAGGCGCTGCGAATGATTGGTGCGGCGCGCAAGGTGGCGCTGCACGTGAACCCTGAAGAAGTGAGCGTAGTTGAGACTTATTTGCCGGAGCTGCTGGCCAAACTGCGAACGCTCGAGTCGGTGGAGGTCTGCCCTGATGCGGCGGTGACGGCGGGCGGATGCCTCGTACGTTACGGCGGCGGCGAAGTGGATGCGCGGCTGGAAGAGCAGATTCAACGGATCTCCGACGAACTACTGGCGGCTGAATAGAGCTCATGGTCAAGACGGCGTGCGGAGCACGTGATATCGGAGGCGGCGGAGCCGCGGAAACATGACGCTACTGGATTCATTCATCGATCAAGTTCACGCAGTCGAGCCCTTCGGCGTGCGCGGGCAGGTAGAATCGGTGCGGGGGCTTACGGTGCGGGTGGCGGATCTGCCGGTGCCGGTGGATTCGTCGGTGGATATTGTGACCGAGCAGGGAACAGTGGTGCAGGGGCAGGTGGTGGGATTTGAGCAGAAACATGCGATGGTGATGGCGCTGGGGCCACTGCACGGCATTGCGCGGGGAAACGAGGTGCACGCGCGGTCGATGTCGCAGCGCGTGGCGTGCAGCCGGTTCCTGGTGGGGCGCGTGATTGATGCGCTGGGACGGCCGATGGACGGCAAGGGGCCGATCAAACTGCCGGAGTTCCGTGCGGTAAATGCCCGTTCTGTGGATTGCATGGAGCGTGTGCCGATCAATCAGCCGATCGGCACGGGGTTGCGATCCGTCGACGGCCTGCTGACATGCGGGCTGGGACAGCGCATGGGGATATTTTCGGGTCCAGGCGTGGGCAAGAGCACGTTGATGTCGATGATTTCCAAGAATACCTCAGCGGATATTTCGGTGATCGCGTTGATCGGCGAACGTGGCCGCGAGGTACAGGATTTCTTACAGAATTCGCTGGGGGAAGAGGGATTGAAACGCGCCGTGGTGGTGGTGAGCACGTCCGACGATCCGCCGATTATGCGGGTGCGTGGGGCGCGCGTGGCCTGCACGATCAGCGAGTTTTTCCGGGATCAGGGCATGAATGTGCTGCTGTTGCTGGACTCGCTGACGCGCATGGCTCAAGCGCAGAGGCAGATC
>Ga0114951_10003424_pt1 | contig 16448 bp, 16 predicted proteins | sample AM7aDNAmetaG_FD_88677 | JGI IMG/M metagenome (GOLD analysis project Ga0114951, IMG submission 88677) | Freshwater microbial communities from Finland to study Microbial Dark Matter (Phase II) - AM7a DNA metaG | ecosystem: Environmental > Aquatic > Freshwater > Lake | place: Finland: Lake Alinen...
CCTTATTGAGCTCCTCAAGCCTGGAACCGTAAAGGTCCATGGAATCTGTGAAAACCGTGAAGATCACATCGTTGGAGTCCATCTCATAATACTTGGCGGTCTTTATGGCGCTGAGCATATTGGAAACGCCTGAGATTCCCAGGAGGCCGAGCCGGTCCAGAACCTCTTTTTTGACGCCTTGTTCGGCCAGAACCTTTTTTCCGGCCGGGTCATTAAAGAGGCGGATGAGGCGCATACAGGCCTCATCATCTATAGCTGTGACCATATCCGTGTTCCTGACATTATGTACCCAGGGGATATGTTTGTCGCCTATGCCTTCAATGCGGTGCTCGCCGAAACCGTTCATAAAGATGGTGGGGCATTGCAGAGCCTCGGAGGCCGTGATCTTCATGCCGGGGAATTTCTTTTTGAGGTAGTCGCCGGCGGCGATGGTCCCGGCCGAACCGGTGGCGGAAGTGAAGGCCGCGAGCCTGGAGCCGGGTTTTTTTACGGCGTTAAACACCTCTTCTATCGCGGAAGCTGTCACATGGTAATGCCACACGGGGTTGCCGAATTCCTCAAACTGGTTGAAGACCACGCAATCTTTGCGGGTCTTTTTTATTTCCCAGCACTTGTCATAGATCTCTTTGACGTTTGATTCGGTGCCGGGTGTGGCGATAACTTCGGCGCCGATGGATTTAAGCCAGGTAAAGCGTTCTTTTGACATGCCCTCCGGAAGAATAGCCACGGCCGCCGTGCCAAGCAGGGCGGAGTCGAAAGCGCCGCCGCGGCAATAGTTGCCTGTGGAGGGCCACACGGCCTTCTGTCTGGTCGGATCAAATTCTCCGGTCACAAGGCGGGGCGCCAGGCAACCGAAGGCGGCACCGACCTTATGCGCGCCGGTGGGGAAGTATTTACCCACAATACCGATAACCCGCGCCTTGATGCCTGTGACAGCCTCGGGCAGCTCCAGATAATTCACGCCGCCGTAGAGGCCGGTCTTATTGTCATTATGCCAGTTGATCCTGAAAAGATTGAGGGGATTGATGTCTTTTAGCGCGACCGTCTTTAAATCTTTTTTCACTTTATCCGGGATCAAGGCCGGATTCTTCATCTGGGCGAAAGTGGGTATCACTATTTTTCTTTTCCGGCAAAGTTCCGCGGTTCTTTTAAGGACTTCCTGGTTTATCTTAAGTTTTGTCATAAAGAAACCCTCCGGGATTTTTAGCAGATCCACGCCTTTATTATACAAATAAAGAAAGAGGCGGAAGGCCGTCCGCCCCATTTACGGGGCAAAAAAATACCCCCTTTTTCAGAAAAAAGAGGGGGCATTTTTACAAGACACTCTTTTGGTTTAGTTAACCACTACGCTGGGAGTGTGCCCTTTATCTATGAAATCATTAGTGGAAATGGAGCCAAGGCGCTTAAATCCCCATTTAAGGTAAAACTTCAGGGCAGGCCCTTCGTCCGCGATAACCTCATATCCTTTGTCATGGCTGTTCATCTCCGCGACGGGTGACCTGGCCAGATCGCTCTCGGCGAAGGACATTTCGTAGCCCGGAGCGGCGGAGAACATAAATTCCTTCCCGCCTCTGAAACCGTCAAACCAGCCGGGAACATCCCTGAACAGATCAACCTTTATGACAACCTTTTCTCCGGCGTATTCTTTAGCCCACGCGTCGTTCACTTTGAATGAGTATTTCCCGCCGGCGTACGAAAACTCTCCGATGCTGAGGCCATTCTCATCCGGCCGTGTGGCAATTTTATACTGAGGGGTCAGCTCAAAAAGTGTGTCATAGTTGCCGATCCTTCTCTCATTATATTTATACCCGGCTTCCACCACATAAAGACTGCTCCAGGGCCCCTCAAGGCAGATATCAAAGGATTCTCTTTCCCACGGCAGAAGTTTGCGCTGTTTAATATTAAGCTGAACTGTTTCCCGCCAGGTCTGGCCGGGGCGCTCGTAGCAGTGCTGCACGGGGACCTGAGTGTTATTGGGCCCCGGATGCATGGAGGTATGACATTCCTGCACATATTCAGTGCTCTGCAGCCACACCCTTTCGCTCATTATATCCGTATCGCTGGGCCCGTACGAAAAACTGGCGCAGTCGCGCGTGTATCGTGTGTAGCCCGGATATCTATCGGCGGCGGGAAGGACGACATCCGCGCCGGCGGCCTCGGTTATTGCGGCCTTAACGTCTACGCCCCGGTCGAAGTTCACTTCGGCGCCGGCGTAAGGGGCTAAAAACCCCATAGAAACAATTGCGGAGATAATACTGTTTTTCATGTTAATTTGTACCCCCTTATATTCAAACAGCTCATTTTAGAGCCCGGGATTTATACAGGCATATTGTAGCAAATAGATCCCCGCGGAAAACCCCTAACCCGGCGATGCGGACGGAGCGGGTGGCAGGCCGGCCGCAGGCCCGATGGGCCCCATGCCTGGCAGGCCCCGCGAACCTGCATACGATCAAGCGATCTTCACGCCTTTTCCCACCCAGATAAAAGCGGAGGGGAGGATGAGGCACTGGCAGTGATTGCTGAGGATGGAGCTTTCCTCCGGCAGGATGGAAACGATGCCGTTGGTCCAACTCACATAGCGGATGTGCTCCGCGTCAAGCCATTCATATACCCTTGGCCCCACTCGGGGCATTATTGTCCATACCACGGCTTTGTCCCAGGGGATCTCCCCTGCGTCGGATGAAAATTTTATCTCAGGTATCTTGCTCGCTAATGAATCCATGGAACCTCCACTCGCAAATCATTGCCATTAGCCTTTTGCCATTGGCTTTCAAGAAGCTCCTGAATAGTTCTGCGTACGGCAAATGGCTAATAGCTAATGGCAAACGCTGTATCAAAACTTTGATCACGGACTGTACCCCGAATTCTGTCCAGCGCCTTGCGACGCCTGGAGGATCATTTATCTTGTGCGGCCCACTCTGCGCTTCCACCCTTTCGGGCGAGGGACGGGCAGTCCTTAACGCATGTTTGGCCTTGCTCCGGGCGGGGTTTGCAATGCTCCCCCCCCTCTTTTTCGTGCGGAAAAATTGGGGGGAGACGGTGCGCTCTTACCGCACCTTTTCACCCTTACCTGAGGCCTTACGGCCCCCGGCGGTATACTTTCTGTTGCACTTTCCGTGGCTCAGGGATGTGGCCCTGAACCCCCGGCCTATGGTCCCTCCCATTTTTTCCCCAAGGAAACAATGGGGGGACTTTGGACCGGCGCCTTGCCGTATGGAGTTCGGAAGTTCCTCCCCTCCCCCACCATCCGGCAAGGCGTTCACAACGTCTTGCCGGATGGTGGGGGAAAGGCGACCCTCCGTCCGCGATCAAAAAATCAAGGTACAGTCTCTGCTTATAGCCTAAAGCTTATGGCTTATGGCAGCATAAAGCTCCGCTTTATGCTAAAACAGCTTCGGCTGATGAAGCTTCCTATCGCACTCTTTTGTTATGGTACCGGCCAAGCCGGGATTTTTCATGGCCCGCGCGTTGTCAAGTATAACGTTCACCAGTTTATCTGCGTGAACGTTACGCCCCCTGGGCACATGCGATACGGTCACGCTCTTAAAAGCGGACGATCCCTTTTTTATTTCTCCCATGAGAACCTGAAGCGTAGGATCTTTTATCCTGTATTCTCCATTGAACTGCCTGACCAGCAGTTCGGAATCGGAGAAAATCCCCAGTTCCGTGGCTCCCAGGCGGAGGGCGGTGGAAAGCGCCAGTATAAAGCCGGTATATTCCGCGAAATTATTGGTACAGTGACCCAGATACTTCCCCTCTTCACCGATTATCACGCCTTTCTCGTCAAATATGACCGCCGCGCAAGCTCCGTGACCCGGATTGCCGCGCGATCCGCCGTCTATGAACACCTTAAGTTTCTTATTCTTCATACATCTCCGGGCAAACCGGCTGAAGGAATACCGGATCGCGCCTGATAGTCTTCAGCCTAAACAACCGCCCCATTAACAGTTTTGTCCAGGTAGATCATCCGCTGGCAGTTATCGCAGAAGACCAGAGCGTCCGGGGTTTTGATATCGACTGTTTTTTGCGCAGTAAGACCCATATTGCACCCGCCGCAGGAGATATGTCCGGTCTTGTCTTCTTTAACGTGCACTATCGCCAGCCCTTTGCGCTGGGCCCTGATAAACTCGTATTTTTCTATTATCTCAGCGCTTATCTTCCCGGCAGCATCGGCGCGCGCCGCCTTGGCGGCCTCAAGCGCGGCTTCCATGTTTTCCTTATTGGCCGAGAGATCTTTTGTTCGCAGGTTTTTTTCCTCTTCCAGTTTTTTCACTTCCTGCTGAAGCCTGCGGTCCTCCGCAGCGGCCTTATCCACCGACTCCATGAGCCCCAGGATAGCGGTTTCCGTGTCGTCCTGATCCCTCTTTGCCCGCTCTATCTCGATCAGGAGCGCTTTGAAAGCGTTATTGTCTTTAACCATGTTCAGATCGCGCTGATGTTTCCTTATCTCTTCCTCTTTTTCGGCTATCAACAATTCCTTGGATTTTTTTTCCACCTGAAGCTTAACAAGTGTGTCCTTGGCGGTCTGCATAGTGCCCTTTTTTTCCTCAAAAGCGTCGTTAAGGGCCTGTATTTCCAGCGGAACGGAGGATATCTTCCTGGCCAGGTCGTCTATTGCTTTATCCCTGACCTGAAGATCTATCAGAGATTTTATTTCCGTAGTATGCATTAAATTCATATTTTCCTTGCCCGTAAAATTATACCAATAAACACTTGAGGGGAAAGTTTCAAACCTGACACCAGATCCTTCGGTCTTCTGCTCTTCTATGATAGTCCAAGACGCGCGCGGATCTTTTCCAGTTCCCTGACTTTATCCGGCGGGATAAGCCGGCCGCCTCCGGCCAGCGCTGCCGCCAGCGTTATCTTGGCGGCCTGCTCCACCGTCTCCATGCGCTGAAAAGCCGTTTCCAGGTTCCGTCCGCAGGTCATGACCCCGTGGTTGGCCAGCAGTATGGCGTCATGGTCCTTAAGGAGCCCGGCTATTGACCCGGTCACCTCATCGGTGCCGGGAGTGGCGTATTCAGCCAGGGGCACCGAACCCAGAGAGATGACCATCTCGGAGGTAAGCGGTTTATCCAGCGCCACGCCAGCGCAAGCGAGGCCGGTGGCAAGCGGCGGGTGCGCGTGCACCACGGCCATCGCGCCGGGCTTTTGTTTGTACACGCAAAGGTGCAGGCGATACTCGGAGGAAGGCTTTTTTCCGCTTATAACCCTGCCGTCCATGCCAAGCTTAGTGAGATCTCCGGCAGCCAGCGCCCCTTTTGAAACGCCAGCGGGAGTGATAAGGATAGAACCGTCGCCCAGCCTGACGCTGATATTACCGTCGGTGGCCGGAACAAACCCGAGGACGTAAAGTCTGCGCCCGGTTTCAACGATCTGTTTTCTTAGATCCGCCTCCCCCTGTTGGTCACTCATCCCCCCGTCGCTGGTTCTCCGATCCTCCAATCCTCCGGTCTTCTGGTCGCCGTAATCCATCCAGTCCCGCGAGAGCGGGCTTACGATAGCGTTCTCCGGGATATTTCCGGGGTTTTTCCTCAGTTCCCAGTCGCTTATAAAAACCCGTTTTTTTATTTCCGGTTTTTCGGTCATCGGATATTTTTCAGTATCTCTTTGGTGGCTTTGGAACGGTTCAAGGTGTAAAAGTGCACGCCGGGCGCCCCGTTCCTAAGAAGATCTTCTGCCTGACGCGAAGCGTACTCCACACTGAACTTTAAGAGCGAATCCTTATCCTCTGCGTATTTTTCAATGTTTTCTTTTACTTCCCGCGGCAGCAGCACGCTGAACATATTGGGGAAATTGCAGAGCTGCTTGTAGCTGGTGAGCGGCATAAGGCCGGGAATTATCGGCACGCTTACCCCGGCCTTGCGCGCTTTTTCCACGAACTCAAAATAGAACCTGTTCTCAAAAAACAGCTGGGTGATGATAAACTCCGCCCCGGCCTCAATTTTCGTCTTCAGAGCCCGGATGTCGGAGTCCAGATCCGCGGCTTCCGGGTGCTTTTCGGGATAGCCCGCGCCGCCGATGTTGAAACCGCCTATTTCTTTCAAGTCCGCGGCCAATTCGCTGGCGTATCGGTAATCCTTCTTGGGCGGACGACCTTCGATATTATGCATGTCGCCGCGCAGGGCCAGAATATTTTCGATATTCATGGCTTTCAGCCGTTCGGCGATGCCCCTTATCTCCGCCTTGCTGTGCCCTATGCAGGTAAGATGGGCCATGACCTCCAAACCCAACTCCGCCTTGATCAAGCCGGAAAGGTCCACGGTCCGGTACGGAGTGGCTCCGGTGGAGGAATTGGTTATGGAAATAAAATCCGGCCCGAGGGTTTTCAGATCCCTGACCGTGTCAAACAGCTTTTTCGAATCCGCCTCCGTCTTGGGAGGATAGAATTCGAAAGAAAATACTTTGCCAGGTTTTCGGAGCCTTTCCGTTATTTTCATGTATACGTAAAGCCGCTATTTATTGTTCGCCATCAATCCGTTACCGATTACAGGCCACTAACCTACCGGCTGCCATTTACTCCGGCAGCCCCATTCTGGACGGCGGCCAGTAGATAAACCAGGCCTTGCCCTTTATAAGATAGGCCGGCACCGGGCCCCAGTAGCGGGAGTCGCACGAACGGTCCCGGTTATCCCCCATCATCATATAATGGCCCTGGGGCACCGTGACAGGGCCGAAATTATCCCTGACCAGTTCGGATACCCTTTTGGCCAGCGTACGGTTCTCCCAGAAGATCTGGTAGTCGGCAGGCGTCACTTTACTGCTGTGCGGCCGCGGGTAGCGCATCGGGTCCTGATATTGAGCGTACGGCTCATACGGCAATTTAATCCCGTTAATGAACACCACTCCGTTTCTGAGCTCAACTGTCTCTCCGGGCAGTCCTATGACGCGTTTTATAAAATCTTTTCCGTATTGACTGCCGCCGCATTGCTCTTCGGTCGGGTCAAAGGACGGAAACTGGAAGACCACGATATCCCCGCGGTTTATTTTTTTAAAATCCAATATCTTCTTATGCGTGTAAGGGATCCGGAACCCGTAAATAAATTTATTCACAAAGAGATGGTCGCCTTCAAGAAAAGTGATCCGCATAGAACCGGAAGGTATCTTGAACGCCTGAACAAAGAGATACATCACAATGGAAGCCAGGACCACGGCCGAGAAAATGGTTTCAGACCATTCCATGTCCTCTTTTACGACATCCGTCTTAGGCGGATGATGCTTAGCCGCGGAAGACTTCCCGTCTCTCGCCGCGTGTTTCCCGCCAACCCTTAAATACGCGGCCAGGCCGCAAACGAGGCCGGCTATAAGCCCGTAAATGACCTGCTTCTGCGAGAACAGCACGGCGGTCACAACTTCGCCTTTGCGATTGTCCAGACTTACCATCAGGAGCATCACGCCGGCAAAAGATACGACAAAAATGAATACCGCATGCCAGGCGCGGACAAACTTATCGGATTTGAATCTGCCTTTTTCATTGAAATGATGGGTGAGGAACAGGTAGATGCCCACCAGAATGCCGATCCAAAAAAGTTTTTCTTCCATAATTTTTCTCCTTGTTGTCGATACTGAATTAAAATCGTCTGCTATAAGGGCGCAGCGCCCGCCATAAGCTATATGCGGCTGTTCCAGCCGCGCCATAGCGATACACTAGTTTTTATTCTGCCTATGGCCTACGGCGTATGGCTTATAGCGTGAGAATCCGGCAAGCCGGACTCTCACTTATTCTGACTTATCTTTAACAGCGACATAAAAGCTTCCTGCGGGATCTCAACGGAACCCAGCAGCTTCATCTTTCGCTTGCCTTCTTTTTGGGCCTCAAGGAGCTTGCGCTTGCGCGTGATATCGCCGCCGTAGCATTTTGCCAGCACGTCCTTGCGGATGGCGCCGATAGTCTCCCTGGCTATGATCTTCCCGCCCACCTGCGCCTGCACCGCTATCTCAAACATATGCCGGGGGATCAGGTCCTTAAGCTTCTCGCAAAGCAGCCTGGAATTCTGAAGCGCCTTCGCGCGGTGCACGATGAAAGATAAAGCGTCCACCGTTTCCGCGTGCAGCAGAATTTCTATCTTTACCATGTCGGAGGACCTGTACTCGTAAGGCTCATAATCGAAAGAAGCGTAGCCCTTGGAAACTGACTTAAGTTTGTCGTAAAAATCTATGATGATCTCGCTCAGCGGCAGGTAATATTCCACTATCACCCTGGTGGCGGAGATATATTCTATCTTCACATGTTCGCCGCGCTTTTCCTTCAGCAGGTTCATTATCCCTTCCATGTAAACCAGGGGCGCGATAATATTGGCGCGCACATACGGTTCCATGATATCAATGACATCACCATAATGCGGGAAATCCGCAGGATTGGTGACCTCCATGTATTTGCTTTCCTTCGACGTGGAATGGGTTTTGGCCAGAACCTTATATATAACGTTCGGGTTGGTGGCGATAAGCGGGATGTTAAATTCGCGCTCAATGCGCTCCCGGATAATATCCATGTGCAACAGCCCCATAAAACCAAGCCGAAAACCGAAACCAAGAGCCTTGGAAGTCTCTCCCTGGAAATTAAAAGAAGAGTCCGTCAGGTTCAGCTTCTCTATGGCGGTTTTCAGGGCGGTATAATCAGTGGTGCTCACGGGATAAAAGCCGGCAAAAACCACCGGATTGACGTCTTTATAGCCGGACAGCGGTTCGGCCACCGGCTTCCCCTTCTCGAACATGGTGTCACCCATCTTGATCTCGTGGATATCCCTGATACCGGCGATAATATAGCCAACTTCCCCGGTTTTGATCGACCCGGCTTTCACGAGCTTGGGCGTGAGGTAACCGACCTCCTCCACCTTGTAGGTCGCTCCGTTAGAATAGAAAGAAATATGCTTACCGGCTGAAATGGCCCCGTCCACGACCCTGGTAAAGATGATAACGCCTTTGTATACGTCGTAGAAAGAATCGAAAACCAGAGCTTTAAACGGCGCGGCGGGATCGCCCACGGGCGCTGGAACCTCGCTGATGACGCGCTCAAGCACCTCTCTGGCGCCACGGCCGTCCTTGGCGCTTATGCGTGAAGAGTCTCTTGGATCTTTGAGCACTTCCCATATCTGTTCCTCGGTTGCGTCCGGATTAGCGTGCTCAAGATCTATCTTGTTGATGACTGGAATAATGGTCAAACCCAGCGACTGGGCCAGATGCGCGTGGGCCAGCGTCTGCGCTTCAACCCCCTGAGAGGCGTCCACCAGCAGTATCGCGCCCTCGCAGGCAGCCATGGCGCGCGAAACCTCGTAGGAAAAATCCACATGGCCGGGAGTGTCTATCAGGTTAAGGATATAATCCTTGCCGTCCGCTTCGGACTTATAGAGCATCCTGACAGCTTTGGCTTTTATAGTGATGCCGCGTTCGCGCTCAAGCTCCATGCCGTCCAGAAACTGCTCTTTCATCTGGCGTTCCGGTATGGTATTTGTAAGCTGTATAAACCGGTCTGCCAGCGTGGATTTGCCGTGGTCTATGTGAGCGATGATGGAGAAGTTTCTGATATTCATAAGTTCGTAAACCGGAAAACGAAAAGCGTAAAGAGTAAAACGTGAAACCACCGGAGGGTAAAAAGCGCGATATCGTCTCAAACTCTTCACGCTTTCCGCTTCACGTTTTACGCGTTATTTCACTTCCTCCTCAATAATGCGGCGTATTTCAGCCGCGGTGGGAAGACTCAGCAGATGCTGCGCCAAAGCTGAAAATTTCTCAAAATTCATGGAGCGAACCGCGTACTTGGAGCGCAGCTGCATCTTTATGGGCACGGAAAGTATATCCACCCCCAGCCCCACCAGCACAGGTATGGCGTAAGGGTCGGAAGCCATCTCTCCGCAAACCGAGACCGGCTTTCCTTTTTTGTGCGCGGTCTGGACCACCAGATTAATAAGCCGCAGAACAGCCGGATGGAACGGCTCGTAAAGCTCGGATACATACTGGTTGATACGATCAACCGCCAGAGTGTATTGCACCAGATCGTTGGTGCCTATGGAAACGAAATCTATCTCGCTGAGGAGCGAATCAAGGATTATCGCCGCGGCCGGGATCTCTATCATGACGCCGAATTCCGGATTGCCCTTTATGGCGTAACCTTCCTCGGCCAGCTCTGTTTTGACATTCTGGGCGATCTTTTTGACCGTGCACAGCTCGTCAAGAGATGAGAGCATGGGGATCATGATCTTAATGTTCGCTTCGGTATTGGATTTATAGATGGCCCGGAGCTGGGTCTTGAGCAGTTCCGGATACTTTATAAACAACCTGATGCCCCGGAAACCCATGATCGGATTCCGCTCATCCTTAAGACCCTTAATGCCAAGCTGAGTAACCCGGTCTCCGCCTATATCCGGCGTCCTGATAGTGACCGGCAGATGCGGAACAGCTTTGGCGATCGCGGAATACGCTTTAACCTGCTCTTCCTCGGTGGGAACCGACTCGCGGTTCATGTAGAGGGATTCGGTCCGGAAAAGCCCAACGCCCTCGGATTTTATGGCGGTCAGCTCGGCGGCGTCCTCGGCGGAATCCACATTGCACATCAGGCTTATCTTGTGCCCGTCGCGGGTTGTGGCCGGCAGGCCTTTCAAGCGCAGGAAAAAATGCTCCTGTTTATGCAGTTCCTCTTTGCGCACCTTGTATTTCTCGATTATCTCCGCCGTGGGCGCGATGATCACCATGCCCTGCTCGCCGTCCACGATAATGGTATCGCCGCTGACGATCTGACGGCTGATATCGGAAAGCCCGACCACCGCGGGAATGCCCATACTCTGAGCGAAGATGGCGGTATGGCTGGATTTGGACCCCAGATCCATGCAGAAGCCAAGCACTTTATTGGACTCTCTGATATGCAGCGTATCGGACGGGTACAGATTGTGGGCAACTATGATCACCGGCTCCTTGATGTCCTTAAGCGTCACTTTTTCCCGGTTGACAAGGTTGGAAAGTATTTTTTTACCCACGTCAAAAAGGTCATGTTTGCGTTCGTGAAAAAACTCGTCGTCTATCTTCTCAAATTCCTCTTCAGCCTTGTCCAGGATCTCCGAAAGCGCGAATTCCGCATTCACCCCCTTGGTTACTATCAGCTTTGGGACCTCCTTGGTGATCAGCGGATCCTGCAGGATCAGGTGATGCGCGTCTATAAGTTTGGCGTGCTGCTTGCCAAGCACGTTGAGCACCTTGGAGCGGATGGCGTCCAGATCAAGTTTGGTCTTACCCAAAGCGTCCCTGAAGCGCTTTATTTCCGCCTTAAGCTTATCCTTGGGAATTTCCTTTTGTTCAATAAGAATATTTTCTTCTTTGACGATATGGGCTTTGCCTATAGCTATACCGAGGCTTGCCGCGATACCTTTTTTTATCAGCATAGGTTGCTCCCAAAACGGTGAAATAGCGACTTCGCTCTTCTCTTACTCTTCGTCGAAATTTTTCACAAACAGTTCCCGGATAGCCTCAAACGCCTGAACCTCGTCAGCGCCATTGGTGACAATGGTAATAACGGAGCCCTTTCCTGCCGCCAGTGTCATTATGCCCATAATGCTCTTGGCGTTCACTTCCCTTTTATCCTTTATAATTTTAATATCGCAGGTAAAGCGCGACGAGGTATTGGCTATCATGCCCGCAGGACGCGCGTGAATCCCCAGCTCGTTGGTAATTTTGATGTCTCTTTTGGTCATAAGTATATATTAAACTTCCCCGGGTTAAACACCGTGAACACCGCCACTGAAACCGCGACAATTATCCCCATGGCAAAAAATATGGAACGCCCAAATTTTCTGGTGACGCGCTGCAGCGCCATAACACATAAGACTAAAGTAAGTTTCATCGCGAGACTACCCTTAGACTCTCCCGGAAGATTGTGAGCGATGAGCAGACCAAAAGCCCCCAGGACTATCGACAACGAAAACACGAACCCTGTAACGCTGAGCCGCCGTATAAGTTCCGGCCAGCGCATGGCGTCGAGGCCGCAATTAGCGATACCGCCGCACGCGTAACCCTTTTTCAGCCCGATCCAGCGCAGATAAACGGCAAAAAATCCGTAAACAGCTATACCGGCCAAGGGCCCGCCGAACAGGACCAGCGCGGAGGGCCGGTAACCATCTCCGGTGAAAAGCCAGCCGTAAAAACCGGCCAAAAACCAGACCGCTATGCAAAGCTGGGTCGTAATAGGTTTCAGCCGGCCCCAGAAAACACGGTCCCCTATAGAAGCGAACCCCGAAGACAGGGCCTGCTTGACACCTATCAGTTTCTTCTCGAATTCCGCATTGCCGGGAGCGCGGGCGAGATCCTCTTCCATTTTGATTATATTCCCGAGCACGAAGCCGACCATATATGGCTGTGTGTTAAAAAGGCCGAGGTGCCGCAGAACCGCGGCGTTAAAAGCTTTGTTTGAAGCGTATATCCGCCTGAGCGCCGGCGTTATGGCGAACGCGAATCCCAGGTTCTGCAGCCTTTCATAATTCCAACCGGCCTGTATCAGGAATGATCTGAAGAAAACAGCAGTGAGCGGCAGGCGGCTGGTGGCCAAACCCGGATCATTAACCTGATCTTTATTCAATTCTATACTCATAATTGTTTCACCGTCGTTCACTTCCCACTTATCACTAACCACTACTTCTTATACACCTGCGTGCTGAATCTGAAATAAAGTCCGCTCAGGCCCAGCCAGGGCATAAGCGAATACGCTAAATCCGAAGCGCGGAACAAAGCGCCGAAACCGGCGCAAAACCCAAAACCGGACACCAGCGCGAGCAGCCATGAAAAAATAAAAATATAAAATCCGGTCATAGCGCTCTCAATAAGGAGCGAGCCGGCGAGCCGGCGCTCCAGCCTGAGAGTCCCGTCCTTCGCCTGGGCCTCTATACCCGATATCCAGGAGGAGCGCAGCACGCGGAGACGGTATTCAAGATTCGCGTATAAGAACCCGGCCAGAATACCGAAAAAAAAGGCGGTAGATTCCGGCAGTCCGCCGAACGCGAAACCCAAAACGCCTACCGCGGCCGCCACAAGACCGCAGGGCGGAACTACACCGCCGACAGGTATGAAATCAAGATAAATAAGTTCTGTCAGCAGGCCTATCTTGGCGCCCTCCGCCGGACAACCGTTCAGCCACCCCAGCGCCGGGCCCACCAAAGCCGGCCTGGAGATAAGGAATTGCCCGGCCTGCACATTATCAAGCTGGAGCAGGCCGGCGAAAAGACTGGAGATAAGGGCTTTCAGAACTATAATCATATTACGGCAGTGGTTAGTGGCAAGTGATATGAGTGATAAGAAATTACCTGCAACTTACTCCTCAATTTTTCCTTTCACTTCACTTTTTTATTGCTTCCATCAGGTCTATCGGTTTATCGGTAGGCACCCCGCGTCCCTCCAGCTCCACTCCGGCGCCGGATATAAACTTAAGGTAGCCGCAATCCTCTTCGCTCAGGAATATAGCCTTACCGATCGAAACGTTCTTTCCGGCGGAATAATGCATGCCGCCTATATTAAGCGAGGGGATCTTGAGACCTTTGGAGATCATATCCGCGGCCTCTTTCAGTCCCGGCAACAGGACCAGAATGCTTCCGGCGGATGAGTGGCCGTTAAGATAAGCAAACGCGGCAGCCACGCCCATAATTTTCAACTCCACGTCTTCCGGAGTTGAAAACCGCATTATGGTACCCCTCACATCATCGGCAGATATTTCGTCGGATACAACCACTATTTCGTCAGCCTTAAGGTGCGGAACCCAGGCCTCCACCACCTGTCCGTGAATAAGCCTGTCGTCTATCCGAAATAATGTAATTGGCATAAAGTAGTTTGACTGAGAGGTAAGCGCTACTTACCGGCTGCCGGACCCCGTAACAGCATGCTCTTGACCTCGCAGATGGCCTTCCGGCCGTCTGCCAGGATCTTATTTACGAGTCCGTCAAAATCAAGATTTTTTCGGTAGGCAAAAGCCGAGGTCAGCATATTAATATTAACGCCGCATATCACGGCGCTTTTGGCTATATCTTTTGCCAGCGGCAGCACCACATTCATCGGCGTGCCGCCAGGCATGTCTATCAGGAAGATCAGGCCGTTATCCGAACGCATCTCCGCGCTGGCGGTCTCTATAGCGCTTTTTATCTTCTCCAGCGACATCCGCTGCGATATGGAAATGCTCTTTACCCCTTCATTCTGAACGCCCACGATACCTTCGGCCGCCTCAATAAGATAGGCGCCGAACTCGCCATGAGTGATAACGATGATATTAATCATAAAGTGAAACACTTATTTGCCATAGGCGTCTGGGCTCCGCGCCCGCCATAGGCCATACGCAGAATATAAGGAACTCCTTGAAAGTTTATGGCATATAGCTTAAAGCGTATGGCATCATTCACTTTCTTATATCCCTATGATACTCCGAGACCGAGAAACCGAATCTGGAAAGACTTTCAGCGACCTGGTGGGCGATAAAAACGCTGCGGTGCCTGCCGCCGGTGCAGCCGATCGCGATGGTAAGGTATGACTTCCCCTCCTTAATGTAAAGCGGCAGCAGATGCTTTATCTGGCCGGTATAATCCCTTATAAAAGTCTTAAAACCCGGCTTATTCCGTATGTAGTCGCCCACGGGACGGTCCAGGCCGGTCCGGCTCTTCAAGCGCGGAATATAATTGGGGTTGGGCAGGAACCGCACGTCCATGACCAGGTCGGCGTCCAGCGGAATGCCGTACTTATAACCGAAAGATATCACGGTAAGCTTCATCTCAGTGGAGCGTTTAAGCTCAAGCGCGCCGGAAAGTATCTCTTTTAATTCTCCGAGGGTCAGCTTGGAGGTATCCACAACCTTGTTGGCGCGCTCTTTCAGCCCGGAAAGAATTCTCCGTTCTTCCCTTACCGCTTCGGAAATATTTTTGCCGAGCGGATGGCGGTGGCGCGTCTCCGAAAACCGCTGCAGAATTATGTTGTCGGCGGCATCCAGGAATATGACTTTGTAATCCAGGCCGAGTTTACGCAGGATATCCAGGGACTTCACGAAGCCCTTGAAGAAACGGCCTTCTCTTATGTCTATGCCAAGGGCGACTTGCCTGAAATGCCTGTTTGTTTTTACCAGTTCGGAAAAAGCCGGAATAAGGGCGACGGGCAGGTTGTCTATACAGTAAAAACCGAGATCCTCAAAGCACTTGAGCGCCTGGCTCTTGCCGGCGCCGGACATGCCGGTGATAATAAATATCTTGCCCTCGGTTTTTTTGGATTTCATAACATTACAGTCGTAAAACGGAAAACGTGAAGCGTAAAGAGTAAACAACAACCGGCTGACAATAGACTTAATACCAAATTTTTTACTATATCCCGTTCGCTGCTGATGTTTAACGATTTACTATTTACGCTTTCCGCTTTACGAAGAGTTATCGCTACTTCTTCCCCATCTCCCTTATGAGGCTTTCATTAAATTTCTTGGCCACGAAGTAGCCCTGGTTTTTCAGGCGCTGGTTGAGCGAGGCCACCTCTATAAGCACCGCGAGATTCCGCCCCGGAGTCACCGGCAGACGGAGCGAAGGCACCTGCACTTCCAGAATAGAAACTTCGCTGGACTGCAGTCCGGTGCGATCGTAATTGGAGAGGTTGGTCGCCCCAGTCACGCTTTCCAGTTTCACGTGCATCTCTATCAGCGACTGGTCCAGAATGGAACCGATGCCGAAAAGAAGTTCCACGTCTATAATCCCGAGGCCCCGGACCTCCATGTAATGCTTTATATTCTTAGGAGAATTACCCACCAGCATGTAGCCGATGCGGCGCTTTATTTCCACGACGTCGTCGGCTATCAGGATATGGCCGCGCTTGAGGAGTTCCAGCGCGCATTCCGATTTCCCCACCCCGGAATCGCCCTGAATAAGGACGCCCAGTCCGTAAACGCTGACCAACACGCCGTGAGCGTAAGTGATAGCGGCCAGTTTATCGTCCAGAAAAATTGTGAGTTCGCGGATGAAGGAGGAAGTGTCAAAACTGGTCGCGAGCAGGGGGATACCGGCCTTGCGGCAGGCATCCCTGATAACCGGGAGAGGTTTAAGCCCTCCGGTAACTATTACGCAGGGAATATCCGAATACGCGAACATCTTGGCCAGGCTGGCCACTACTTTTCTGGAGTCCTCTTTGACGCAGTAGGCGTATTCGCCCTGACCAATGATCTGAATGCGCTCGGAACGGAACTGCTCAAGATGGCCGGCTATGGCCAGGCCTGGGCGGTTGATCTCGCTGACCGTGACTTTACGGGACAGATTCTTGGACCCGGCTACGACCTTAAGCCCCAGGATCTTCCCGCGGAATTTAAGAAGCTCGCTTACGGTTATGGACTTGGCGCTGGTATGCGTTTCCGACATGAGACTCCCTTTAGGCGGCGCGGCGGCAAGAGAGCGAAAAAGCCCGGCAGTTTAAAAAATAAATCATCCAGCTGTTTTTCTGCCGCGCTGTCCCGCTGCCGC
>Ga0114951_10003425_pt1 | contig 16445 bp, 8 predicted proteins | sample AM7aDNAmetaG_FD_88677 | JGI IMG/M metagenome (GOLD analysis project Ga0114951, IMG submission 88677) | Freshwater microbial communities from Finland to study Microbial Dark Matter (Phase II) - AM7a DNA metaG | ecosystem: Environmental > Aquatic > Freshwater > Lake | place: Finland: Lake Alinen...
ACATTTCGTAGTTAATGGAAAATTATCACCCAAAATAAGTAATACTTATGCTACTTTGTTTGAAAAAAGACATAGCAGTGATTATGATGATTTTGCCTATTACGATAAAGATACGGTGGAAAAACTTTATCCTCAAGTTGACGAATTTATTCATACTATTGAAAACCTAATCAGTTTGTAAAGTTAGGTAAGCATACTAATTCTACAATTAAAACCGACCCCGTTGCTTAAAGCGACGAGGTCGGTAGTTTTTTATAGTCGGAACGCGACTTAAAGTTGCACGCACGCTCGCGCTGATTTCTTGGAAAACCAAGCGGCAGAGCCGAGCAGTAATTCCCTTTCGCAAAGGGGACCAATGCTGGCAAAAGTTTGTAACTCACGCTGGCGCATGTTTGTAAGTTGTGTCTTGCTTTGTAAAAGCAATAAATTCTACTATGCTTGCTCTAGCTCGGAGTAGCATCTCTGCTACTTTGAATGTAAAAAAAGATTCGGCTGAATTTCAGAAATGAATTTCAGCCGAAATTATCTATCTAAGTCAAAGTACAACTTGAAATCACACTCCGACTAAGAGCCGGTAAGTTTATTTGATATTCAATTCATTAATCAGTCGGATAGCATCACCCACTTTGTCCATGATAAACAGAATATAACGAACATCCACGTTGATAGTGCGTTGCAGGTTAGGTTCAAAAATGATGTCACCACTCATAGCTTCCCAGTTTCCATCAAAAGCCAGCCCGAGCAATTCACCTTTGGCATTGAAAATAGGACTACCAGAATTTCCACCGGTAATGTCATTATTACTTAAGAATGCTACATGCATTTCGCCAGTGCGCTGGTCGATATACGCCCCAAAATCGTTGGTTTGAATGGCTGTTTTCAATTTGGTGGGAACAGTGAATTCTTCATCTCCGGCAATTTCTTTTTGCAGAATACCTTTGGTGGTGGTATAATATTTATATTCAGTTGCATCTGCACCGTTGTAACCACCCACTTTTCCGAAAGTTAAACGCATGGTTGAGTTAGCATCCGGGTACATTGGTTTGCCCGTTTCGGTAGCCATAGCTTTAATGCCGTTTTCGTACAAGCGTTCAGCATCGTGAATCCGGTCTGTAAGTTTATCATATTCAGCTCCACGAATAATGTCCATCGTTTTTTTTACTTCCTGTGCAAAAATTATTGCCGGGTCTTTAGAGAAATCAGTTTTGTTATGTTCAATTGCTTTTGTGATTTTTTCGATGGTTGTAAAATCAGATTTTTCATATACAAACCGGGCGTATTTAGCAAAATCACCTTTGAATTTCTTATGTATCTCATTGTAGAATTGAGGCAAAGCATCGGCATCTACCGATTTTTTATACACTTCGAGTAAGGCAATCATAGTGGCCTGATCAACAACCGGATAATAATCCTTATAGTTTTCCTTCAGTTGCATTATTAGTGAATCTTGTGGCATTCCATTACTGATTAATTTTTCAATCCGGGAGGCAATGCCCGGCACCTCGATACCTGTCTGAAGCGATTCCCGCAGGTAATTTGCATACCTGCTGTAAGGATATATTTTAGTATAACATTCTTCAAGGGTTTTAAGCACATTTCCGTACTTCACTATTCGTTCGGGGGTTTTATTCACCCATTCGATGAATATTTTTTCCTGTTCTTGTTTTTGGGCAATTACATTTAATTTGCCAATGGCTCTATTCATGCCAATACTGTTTTTCCAATAGTTGGAACTACGGGCAAATTTGCTGGCATAAGCTAAATTTATGGCTTCATCAGCACGCATAAAAGAATGCCAAACGTCTTGTTTCACCGTACGAATATCAATTCGAGACTGATTCAGTGCTTTCACACGGTTAGTTACTCCCCACGACGACAGGTAGCGTGTTGTAGTTCCGGGATTTCCAAGAATCATCGTGTAATCACCCGGTTGATATCCCTTGTTAGAGATAGCGGCAAAACGATTTGGTGAGAAAGGTACGTTCTTGTCCGAATACTTAGCTGGTTTGCCAGTAGAATCACTATAAACTCGGAAAACAGAGAAATCGCCCGTATGTCGGGGCCACATCCAGTTATCGGTCTCCCCGCCAAACTTGCCAATAGCTACTGGTGGTGTAAATGCCAGTCGAATATCTGTATATTCCTGATAAACAAAAAGGTAAAACTCATTTCCGGAATAAAATGATCGCACACGTGCAGAGTAACCATCTTTTTTTGGAATTTCTTTCTGTATTATTTTGGATATAGAATCAATTTTATCGGTACGTTTTTGTCCGGTTAACGTATCAGAAACCTGTGATAATAAACGTTCTGTAACATCCTCAATCCTGGACAAAAACTTAACTGTCAAACCCTGACAAGGAATTTCATCTGTTTGCTTTACAGCCGTAAATCCATTTCTCAGGTAATTGTGTTCCATTGAACTTTGCTTCTGAATAGCATCGTACCCGCAATGATGATTGGTAAAAACCAGCCCCTTATCGGAAACCATCACGCCTGTACAACCATTTCCAAAGATAATCACAGCGTCTTTGAGACTTGCATTTTTATCGCTGTAAATTTCGTCGGCAGAAATTGACAATCCAAGACCGTTCATTTTCTGGACATTAAGTTTCTGAATAAGAGGCAGCATCCACATGCCTTCATCGGCTTTTAGTCCAGCTAATACAGTGAATGAAAGTAACAGAACGATTAGTTTTCTCATTTGATTTTAAAAATTAATGCCCTGAAACCAATTGGCAGGGCAGATTATAAAATTGTATATTAATGCAGTACAAATGTAATAAATTATTTTTAAAAATCGGAATACTGTAAAATTATTCGATAAGTTGGAATGTAAAAAAAGAGACGCAGTCACAGTGCATCTCTTCAAAAAAACAGTGATATGTATTTTGTTTTTAAAACGACACTGAACCTCCCAACATGAAATTAATACCCTGAACATCATAGCCGTAGAAATCCTGATATAAACTATTGAAGATATTATTTATTTTAACAAAAGCACTGAATTGTTTATCATAACGGTAATTAAGTCCGAGATTAAAGTCCACCTTGTCATTCATTTTTTTAGCTGAATTAGCAAGTCTGGCAAACCGCCCTCCTTCATAATAAGTATTCATTATTACAGTGAAACTGTTGTCAATTTTATAACTCACATTCAGAGTTGCTTCGTAGGTAGGTTTATTCCATGCATATTGTTCGTCAGTTACGTTCCATCCATTGTATGCCCCTTTCAGTTCCACATTCAAAATATCCTGCAAGGAGTAAGTTGCCCGTAAACCAACTTTCAAGAGTGTTGCGCTTTTATATATTACGTTGAATCGGTTGCTAAAAAACGATGAATCTGCAGTGGAAATCGGCAAAGTAGAACTAAGTGGTTTATATTCTTTATTCACAAAGAAATACTGATTGTTGAATTTTTGAAAATCAACATACGCATCTACCATGAGGTTGTAAATCGGTTTTAGTTTAAATCCGGCATACAGATTATAAGGAGAATAGGTATCATTAACTCTCAAATCGGAATACAAATACGGATTCTCAGCTAACACTTTGTCCTGCGAATTAAGTTGGTATCCACCTGTCAGACCGCCATACAGCGTCAGGAGTTTAGGTAAAAGTTTCCATTCAGCCCTGACATCGGCAGTAGGATAAAACACATTTTCTTTTCCAACTACAAATGCCGTTTTTGCTCCTACCCGTACGTTCCATTGCTCATGAAAAAATGTATAATATGGATTCAGATTCAATACAGAATAAGTTTTCAAATAATTAAAGGACTGAATATTGACCGAATTATAAAAGAAATTATAGATATCCAAATCAAGACCAAGGCGGTTATTTTCGCTTGGCAGGCTAAATCCCGCTTTAGTATGAACCTGATGTTCAGTAAGTCCGTTAATTGAACTGAATAAATTATACCGTATTTCAGCTGCATATTCCATTTCCTTTGACAAAGTGAGTGAATGTAAACCCACCACCGTATTAAATCTCCAAAAAGTGTCACCTTCTGGTTGATTGAGCAGATCATACAATAAAATTGTTTGACCGCTGGCGGTTATATCGGTGCGGTTTACTTCGGTGTAATCAGGATTGCCATAAGTTTTTAATGTATTTAAATCATAAATGCCGTCTCGATTAAATGTTGTTTTACCGTAATACCTGAGGTATTCATGACTACCACCCAGACCGGCATAAAAGTCTAGTTTTTTGAATTGTTTTTGAAATGAAACATCAGTTTTTGTGCTGGTATGGAAGCGGTTGGATTCAAGTGTACCTCCGTGGTTTAATGTGATGTTCAGCAACATATCCGGTTTATTAATCAATAGATAAGATGCATCAACCAGCGTATTCAAATAGGTTCCAAATCCGATACGGGCAAATCCTCCTTTATCGCTTATTTTATCAGCAGTAAGCTCAGCTGCCGGAAGCGTATGAATATTATAATCGGCATTGAGTGGCAGATTGAAATCGCTGTATTGAGCCGGAGATTTTTCTGTTTTAAGTTCCAGAATCCGGGGTATCAAATTAATTTTTCCAGCATCCTGAATTACCGGTCGATACTCACGTTCTACCGAAACATTGCGATTCAGAATAGTGTCCTGAGCCTGTAATACGAAACTTGTTTTCGTCAGTAAAAAAATAATTACAACTATATATTTTGAAGTTTTCATTGTCTTAATTTTTCAATTGGATATTGATAATTAATTGATAATTGTTTTCTTTTCCCTTCCGCTGATAGCAGTCAATCGTTCGGTTATAAGTGTTTGAATTTCATCAACCGGTTTGTAGTTTTTTTGCAGACTTAGCAGGTATTGTTTGGCCTGAAAATCATTATTCGTTTTGATATACATATCAGCCAGTAACACAAAACTTCGAGCCAGCCAAAACTGATGCGGAGTGTTTCGTTTTGCAAAATCCATCACTGATTTTTCAACATCAGTCATTTTTCCCTGATCGAAATTCAGGTTTGCCAGCAAATAATTAGATTCTGCTCCCATGGCGGTACGCGTGTCAGTAGAAAGGATTTTCAAATCGGACATTGCTTCAGTATCTTGTTTCAGAGCCATATAAGCTTTTGCACGGTTATAAAGTGCTTCGGTTTTCATGTCTTCACTCGAATGGGGATTATCGTAAATTTCGTTAGCCATTTTCACAGTAGTTTGATGATCGTTCAAAAAATAACTGCAACGCAAAACTCCTAACCGGCTTATAATTTTGTTGTCGGCACTTTGAGCTACTCCTTCTAACTGCTTGAAAAAGGTTATGGCTGAAGCATACTCTTTACGGTCGTAAGTTAATTCGGCACATCGCAGGGCAGCTTCTTCAGTATATTGGTTGCCTTTGCTTATCAGCACGTCCTGATAAGCATTCAACGCATTTACTTTATCCTCAGTCACGTAATAACTTTCGGCCAGATAATACTGAGCAGTACCTGCGTACCTTCCAGCCTGCCCAAACTGACTCAGATAGTTCTTCAGACCAATGATGGCTTTGGGGTAATTTGCATTCATGTATTGCCTTTCGGCTGCAATGTACGAAATAGAATCTTCAGTGCCTGATTTAGTTCCCACGCCCAATGATTTAACGTATGCAATATAAGTTGAAACGTCATTTATCTCAATGTAAACAGTTTGTAAACTTTCAAGTGCTGTACTTGCTTCTTCCGTTCCCGGATAGTTTGTTATCACGTTCTTATAAGCTACAACAGCTTTTTCGTAATTTTTATCGTTATAATAAATCATTCCCGTTTCCAATGCCGCTTTACGAGCCAAATCACCTGTTGGTTTAAATTCAAGCAACCGCTGATAGGTCTCAATAGTCTTGGCATTATTTTCCTGCATGAGCCACGAACGTCCTATTTCGTAAAGCGCATCAGCAACGTAGTCCGATTTTGGAAACTGAGTAATCAGATTTTCGAGTTTACTGATTTTAGATTCATAGTTTTTCTGCAACCCGGTTACATAAGCCGCCTGAAACAACGAATAGTCAGCCGTTGCCGGACTTGCTGTTGCAGCTTTGCCATAAAATGTTTGTGCTTTCGCAAAATTTCGGTTATTAAAATAACAGTCTCCTATACGGTTAAGTGCATCAGGATAACTTGTAGAGGTTGTAGTAGTTTCACCATCAATATATTTCAGATACCAACTGAGCGATTCGTTGTAATTTTTCTGCGAGAAATATGAATATGCCATCAGGTAGTTAGCCATTACCCGGTTTGCACTTGATTTCATATTGCTATTGCTATAAAATGTTTTTAAATCCCCGATAGCCTGTTCGTAATGGTTGATGTGGTAATAGCTTTCGGCACGCCAATACAAACATTCTGCCGAGTATTTTCCACTTGGTGCACATTCAAGAGCCATTGTAAACCGACTGATTGCCTTTTCAAAATTATTTTGCACAAAAGCCTCTGTTCCAAGTTGATAAAGGATATATTGTTTGGTTTCTACAAAAGCAGTATTTCCCAGTTTCATCTTTTGAACAGACTGATATGCTGCTTCAAAATTCTTAGAAGTCATATATGCTATTGACAAATAATCGAATGCTTTTTCAGCATGTTTCGAGTTTGGAAAATCATTCAGAAACTGTTCGAAGGCTGTAATAGTTTCACCAAAAGCCGATGTTGATTCGTAACAGGTAAGCCCGTAATTAAACATTGTTTCTTCGCGTACCGTTTTGTTGAAATTAGTTCTTAACGATGCTTCAAAAGCAAGTTTCGCATTCGTGAAATCTTTCAGTTTGAGATATGAATTTCCCAAATGCATATAAGCATTTTCTGTCATTTCATCTTTTTCGGTTGTAACCTTTGAGAGGTACTGAACTGCGTTGCTATAATCTTTTGTTTGGAAATAAGATAATCCCAGCAAGTACATATCGTTACGAAGCACCTGAGGTAGCATCTTTTCGTAGCTTTTAAGGTAAGATATGGCTTTCTCATAATTCATTTTCCGATAGGCAAGCTCACCTGCTATGCGGTAAATCTCAGCATTATTCTTATTATCCGGACTATTTTTCAACACGATATCAGCTCTGTCGTTCAGTTCATCGTACTTTTTTTGAGCATAATATATCTGAACGATATAATAAGGTACAATATTTTTGTATGACGGATTAGTCTCCAGTTTCAGAAAATCGGGCAAAGCAGCGTCATAATTTTTAAGACAATATTCAGAATATGCAAAATAATATATCGAAGAGTATTTATAATGGGTATCCAATGCTTTTAGATTTTTAAAAATAGTGGAAGCTTCCTGGTATTTTTTTGTCTCAACTGAGGCATAACCTTTTGCAAATAAACATTCAGTCTGTTCACTTTTATCCAAATGATTTGTATTCAACTGATTGAAGTAAATCATAGCCTTGTCAAATATTTTATTGTCAACTTCTGTTCGCCCCAGCCGATAATTTATTTCATCGGCAAAAACGGTGAGAGGATATTTCTTTATAACATCCCTGAGCAAATTAGCCGCATTTTGCTGATGTAACTCGTAGGCATTTGCAGCCAGATAAAATTCAGCTTCTTCCAATTCACCTAATCGTGTTTCATTTGCTTCTTTCAAAAATTGCGTAAAACAGGGATAGGATGCCGTGAATTTTCCCTGTGCAAAGAATTCTTTTCCTTTAACTAACAGAGCGTCATTACTTGTAAACACGTTGGTTTGTTGTGAAAAAACATGTGTTGTATAGAGAATAATGAGCAGGTTTAAAAATATTATTTTTCTCATTTTATAATTAATCATTTGAAAATAAATAAATTATCTAAAATATTTAATGCTTTGATGTTTCCAGAAACATTCCAATAGCTTTCCTCACAGAGTTCAACCCGAAAAGTTCAGGATTCAGGTCATTAATTGGTACAAACCAGCAATCTTCCACATCGTCGGCAGGTTTCAGATTCTCTGTACTTTCAAGTTTGCATGTAAAAAACATATCTAGTGTTGGAATAGTCAAACCGCTGTACAAGTACTGGTTGGGAAGTGAAAATTTATAGTTACATTCTATCACCTTTGCATCCAGTTCTTCGGCAATTTCCCGCACTATTGCTTGCTCTGCACTTTCATTGTCGTCCACAAAACCACCAGGTAAATCGAGTGTACCCTTCGCAGGCTCTTTACCCCTTTTACAAACCAGCAATTCTCCTGTATCATTCAGAATAAATGCTGCTACGGCTGCTGATGGATTCATATAATAAACATAACCGCACGACTCACATCGTTTTGATTTGATGTTATTTTGAATAAATTTATCTGAGCCACAAACGGGACAGTGTAAGTATAGCGTGGAGAAATGCATAGAAATTTAATTTTTATTGGACTTGAAGCAAAGATACGAATAATTAGGTTGAAAGTAAAAAAGTTAGAAAGTGAAAAGTCTTTCAGAACTCAAAACTTTATAAACTTGTCACTTTACGAACGTAATGACTTTTACAAATATCATTCCTAAAACGGAAAAATAAGCCGATTTGTATGTCAAAAATATTTTTTGAATAAACTTGCTGTTAATAACTTTTTTGTAAATGGTTTATATTATTGCATTTAAATCACTATTTTTGCAGAAAATAAAAAAGATATGAGTCGCAAACTGTCTTTTTCCATGGACGATGAATCCGGAGATTTGGTTCAACGATACGAGCAATTTCTTTCGGGTAAAGCCAACGGTTATTTCGATGTGGAGGAATTGGAAAATATCGTGGAATACTACCTACGTCGCGGTCGGACAAAAGACTGTAACACTGCCATCGACCTTGGTTTGCAGCTACACCCCAACAACAGCATACTGAAAACCAAACGTGCTAAAATATACCTGATTACAGGCGACGAACAAAAAGCCTACAGATTGCTTGAATCTTTAGCCGAATCGACTGATTATGAGGTATTATTACTCAAAATTGAAGTTCTGATAAAACTAAAGCAAATTCTTGAAGCTAAACTACTGTCTGAAAAGATGCTTGCTGATGAATCGGAAGATTTGGATAACGTTTGCCTGGATGTAGCTTATTTGTTTTTAGCACATAGTGAATATAAAATAGCCCTTGATTTGCTTGAAAGAGGTTATAAATCGAATCCTCAGAATCCAGATTTGCTCTACGAACTGGCCTTTTGCTACGAGCAAAATGAAAATCTGACAAAAGCAATTGCCGTCAACTTACAAATTATTGAAACAGACCCGTTTGCCAACGAAGCCTGGTTTAATCTGGGGCAGATGTATTTTGCCCAACTTGATTTCCCCAAAGCTCTGGAAGCTTATGACTACGCACTGGCTATCGACGACAAAGACACACTGACCTGCCTTCAAAAAGCTCATGTTCATTTCCAGCTCAACCAATTTGACGAAGCGATAGAAACATATCTTGAATACAGGAGTTTATCGAATTTCGTAAACTGGCAGACTGACATTTACATTGCAGAATGTTATGAAAAACTGGAAAAATATGATCAGGCAATAGTCTATTACAAACAATCGCTCGACGAACAGGAAGATAATTATGATGCACTGACCGGTATCGCTATTTGTCTGCTGGAACAGGAACTTTATGCCGAAAGTATTCCGTATGTAGAAAAAGCACTTAAAATAAGCCCGGAAGCAGCAGATGCATGGGTTTATCTGGCAGAGGCTTATGTGGGACTGGATGATTTGGATAATGCCTTGCTGGCTTATGTCAAATCAATCTCTATTGATGCTGAACAGCCCGATACACTCATGGCCATTGCCAATATTTGTATGGAAAAGGCTGAATTTGAACTGGCACTAAAATATTATCTTGCAGCAAGGGATCAAAGTGATTCTACAGAATATATTGATTTATTTATTGCTGTTTCGTACTGCAAACTCGGCGACCTGATTAATTCGGCAATCTATCTTAAAATAGCAGTTCAAAGAGACGATAATTCAACCAATATGTTTCTGGAACTTTGCCCTGAGGCCGAAAACCTTATTCTTTTTTCGTAAATTCAACCTCTAAAAAATATGATTAAAAAAATTTGTATTCTACTTTTTGTTTCTTCATTCTTATTTAATGTAAATGCTGCCGAACAGACTGAACCAACACAACCTCAGTCAACCGCCACTCAAAAGCTTTCGTTTATTCAGCATATTGAACAATGGTATAAAGAAAACACCAACTACTTCAGTATTACTGCTTTAATGGCTTGCGAAAGTTCAGTCCTGCCTGTTCCTTCGGAAATGGTAATTCCACCGGCTGTATATGTTGCATTGGAACCCGACAGCAAACTGAGTATTTTCTGGATTATTATTTTTGGAACAATAGGTGCTTTAATTGGTGCTTCGTTCAATTACTTCATGTCTTTATGGTTAGGTCGTTTGGTCATCTATAAATTCGCTGATAGCAAACTTGGAAAACTGTTCTTGCTGAGCAGCGAAAAAATTCAGAAAGCAGAGACCTATTTCAACGATCATGGTAAGACTTCTACCTTTGTCGGGCGTTTTATTCCGGTAATCCGGCATCTGATATCAATTCCGGCCGGGCTTGCCAAAATGAATTACCTGAATTTTATTCTCTACACTGCCCTCGGTGCAGGACTTTGGAACTGTTGTCTGGCTTTACTGGGCTATTTGGCACACGGACAACAGGATATGATAAACAAATACAGTCATGAACTGTCATACGTCTTTGTTTTTGTGGGTGTAGTTTTGATTGTATGGATGGTGATTAAGTCTAAAAAGAAAAAAAATAGTTTATAGTCAGCAGTTTATAGTTTGTAGTCGTTCAGTTGTATGAAACAATTTGGTTTAATCGGTTTACCGCTCACGCACTCATTTTCTAAGAAATTTTTCACAGAGAAATTTGAACGGGAACAGATTGATGCTCGGTATGATTTATTTGAATTAAAACAGATTGCCGATTTCACGTTGTTGATTGAAGAGCACAAATTCTCAGGATTGAACGTAACTATTCCTTACAAAGAAAAAGTAATGGAATTTATGGACGAACTTGATGAAACAGCTTCTGAAATAGGCGCTGTAAATGTGATAAAATTTATTCGTAACAAGGAGAATTTAATCCTTAAGGGTTATAATTCGGATGCTATCGGTTTTGAAAATTCACTGAAACCATTTCTAAAGTCTCATCACACCAACGCACTAATTCTGGGAACAGGTGGTGCTTCCAAAGCTATTGATTATGTGTTGCGGAAAAACGGAATTCAAACTACCTTCGTTTCACGTACAGCAAAACCCGATATGTTTACATATAATCAGTTGACAGAAGAGTTACTTATACAAAATAATGTCATAATCAATGCTTCACCTGTTGGAACTTTCCCTCATTCCGACGAATATCCTGACATACCTTATCAATTCCTAACCACCAACCATTTATTATTTGATGTAGTCTACAATCCTACCGAAACCTTATTTCTGAGAAAAGGCAGAGAGCAGGGAGCAATCGGACTGAATGGCGAACAAATGCTGATAGGTCAGGCAATTGCAGCTTGGGAAATCTGGAATGACAATTTTTCAGAAATTTCCTGAAGTCAATAATAATCAATTACTATTTCTATTTAAAATTACAACTTAGGAGTCGCTGTTTTCTTATTAGAAACAATATATGATTTCTTATTGATGGTTACCTCATCATACGAAGCACATGAACCATTATTTGTTGAAGTCCAACGATAAACAAAAGCACCAGCTGTTTTCAGATTAGTAATAGTTGTTGTGGGTGAATTCGGATTTGTAATTACCCCTTCATTAATTGCTGCTTTTGTAGGCGTACTAACCCTTGACCAAGTACCCGTTCCCACAGAAATTGTATTTCCGGTCATGGTAGCTGTTCTTCCTTTTATAGTCTTGTCAATACCTGCATTTGCCATTGTCGGAATTGCAGCAACAGTTAATATAACATCATCTGAGTGCGAATTACCGGCAATACCATTCACGATTGTCCATCTGAAAGTATAAGTACCTGCAACAGCTCCTAAAATTGAAGTTTTATAGTTTGATGGATTTGAAATCGTCAATGTTGTTCCCAAAACCTGTGTCCATGTACCTGTACCAACAAGTGGAACACTCCCGGTCAATGAAATTGGAGTATATAAACAAGCGGTAGTATCAACACCTGCATTGGCAACAGTAGGTTCAGCATATTTAGTAATAACAACATCATCAGACAGCGAACAAGTCCCCAGAGTTGCTGTCCATCTTAAAACATATACACCCGGCGAGTTCATACTTGTGACTGTGGACGTTCTGCTGGATGGAGTTGTGATGGTACACGTTGGGCCACTTACCTGTGACCATAAACGGGTAGTAAAAGATGTTATATTATTTCCTGCTAAAGTTACAGTAGTAACATTATAAGCAATGTTTTGATCTGTTCCGGCATTCGGAATTGTTGGATTTGCTGACACATGAAGTATTACATCATCGTATGTTGAATTACATGCTCCATTTGTTGCAGTCCATCTATAGGTACAATCACCCGCTGGTAATGCTGTAATAGTAGTTGCCGGGTTATTAATATTTGTCACAGTTCCACCTGTTCCACTTACAAGCGACCAGGTACCCATACCACCTGTTATTGCATTGGCATCCATGGTTGCTGTGCTACCACAAATGGTTTGATCAGGTCCGGCAGCTGCTGCAACTACAGGAACACTTATCCGTATATTAACTAAATCTTCACTAATGCAATTTCCTCCGGAAATATTATTGGTTACCGTCCATTTAAAAGTGTAAGAACCTGCTGTGGCATTAGTAATAACAGCAGAAGGATTATTTACATCTGAAATAATGGCAGTGGATGTTCCAACTGGACTCCAGGTACCTGTCTCACCAGTACCTGCTGCTGTTGCTGTCATTGCCCAGCTTGTAACATCACAAAGGTCTTTATCAACACCTGCATTTGCATTTGGTGAATCATATACGTTTATTGTTACATTTGCTGATTTTATAGGACAGCTTCCTATTGCAGGCACTTCATATTTAAACACATACGTTCCAGCTATTAAACCTGATACTGAAGCAGTAGAAGAGCTTGGTATTGCTACGGGATTCACAGTATTAGGACCACTAACCCACAACCAGATACCATTACTATAGGCATTACCTGATAATGTAGTGCTATACTGACCACATAAATTCTGAGTAGCACCGGCATTTACATCTGGCGAAACATTAATTGTTACTTGTTTTGTATTCACACAAAGTCCATTGGAAACATTCCAGCCTAATATATAAGTACCATAATTCATACCAGTTACTGTTGTAGTAGTAGAATTTGTGGTTGTGATATTAGCTGCACCATTACCGCTAATAACTGTCCAATAACCTGTTCCAAATGCTGGAGCTACTGCACTCATTGTAGCCGTACCAGTAGAACCGCTACAAACATTGAAAACATCTGTATTTACTGTTGCAGCACTTGGCGAAGCAAAAACATTCAACATTACATCATCCGAATTTGATGCACAAGCACCGTTACTAATAGTCCATCGGAAAGTATATATCCCCTCAGTAAGATTAGTCAATGTAGGAGTCGGGCTATGAATATTGCTAATTGCTACTCCCCCATTTCCTGTTATTTGTGTCCATGTTCCGGTACCTGTTGTTACTGTATTGCCTGCTAAGGTTGTTGTGGCACCACAAACTAGCTGATCTGCTCCGGCATTGGCAGTGGTAGCTGCGCCCGATATGGTTATCATTACTGTATCACGGGTTGTAGTACACACATTTCTGTTTATTGCCCACTCAAACAGATAAGTTCCGTTTGTCATGCCCGTAACTGTAGTATTATATAAACTTGAATTAGTAATTGTTGCCGAACCACCGGATATTTTAGTCCACAATCCTGTACCCGGTGATGGATTATTTCCTGCCAGAGTTATCGAAGTTGTTCCGGAAGATAAACACTGATCTGAACCGGCTAAAGATGCAATAGGTCCTACTATAGCACTGGTTGTAACCACAACATTATCTGTTGATGTTCCACAAGAATTGACAATTCTCCAAGTGAAAGTGTACGTTGAGCTAGCTGCCAAACCGGTAACAACAGCTGTTGGGGAATTTACATTTGAAAAAGTCACTCCCGATGAGGGTGAAACAGACCATGTACCAGTTTCATTTAACTGTGGAGTGTTAGCGTAAAGGTATAAAGGTGTTCCGTTACAAATTGTAGTGTCACGCCCTGCATTAGCAACTGTAGGTGTAGCGGAAGCTACTCTTACATTAACATCACTTTGATTTGTTCCACAACCTGACCCGCCACTGATAAGCCATCTAAACACATAATTTCCACTGACCAGTCCACTCACAGGACATCTTGCTAAAGCTGGATTTGTTATTGTTACGGTATTTGGTCCACTTACTTCCGACCATTTACCATTTCCAACTGTTGGAGAATTACCAACCAGTTCAGTATCGTGGATATTGCAGGCTAAAACCTGACTTGATCCGGCATTCGACAATGAAGGAGATTGAGAAACTATCACGTTTATATCAGCATACAAAATCGCACAGTTAGAACCCGTAGGAGGAGTTTTCTTGAGTCGGACAAGGTAAATACCGGGAACAGTCAGACCTGTCAAAACAACTGTACTAGAAGATGTTGTATTTGCATAGGCTTTTGGAATAGTTGGATAAGTAACTGTTACGGGTCCGCTAAGAATACTGTATTGCATCGTACCACCACTTGTAGTTGCAAATTTAATAGTATCGGTTGTTACACCGCAACCCAGAACTGTGGGATTTGAAGATGTCAGACTTAACGTTGATTGTCCATAAAACTTAATGGCTGTTGCATTAGATACGCACGAACCCTGTCCACTAATTCGATAATTAAACGTATAATCGTAACCACTTTGCAAATTTGTTATCTTAGTTGTAGGAGTTGTAGTGGATGAGAATGTAGCAGTACCTCCGGACGGTGACGAAGTACTTGACCATAAAATGGTTTCGGAAGTTAACGGAATTTTTCCAACCAAGGTTGCTTCAGTAGGATATGAATCGCAAAAGTAAACAGTAGATTGTCCGTTATACGATGAAGTAGCAGCTGTTACAGCACCAACAGGTGCAGGTACATTCACCACTACATCGGCGGATCCTGTAGCACAGGATTCATTAACTACCGTCCATCTAAAGATATAAACACCTTGTATTAAATTAGTTACCGAAGGTTTGTAATTATTCACATTTGAAATTGAAGGCGTATTCGGACCACTTACTAAAGTCCATGTTCCATTTGTACCGTTTGCATAACTTCCTGTTAAAGTAACATTGGTTGTTGTGTTGTAACAAGCTGTAGCTGTGGTTGAACTCGCAGTGATTGTTTTTGCCGCTCCCAATAACGGGATATTTACGTCATCAGAACTTCTACAACCATTTTTTGTCAGTGTCCAACGATAAACACAAGTGCCCACCGAACCATTCGATGTAGTAAATGAACTTGTTGGCGAGTTTACATTACTGATTGAAACCGTTGGACCTGAAACCCATGACCATGTTCCTGTTTCACCCGAATTTAGAGCAGGTGCTGCAAAACTATAAGTTCCAACGCATAATGACGAAAAATCTGCACCTGCATTTGCTGTTGGCGCTGCGGTAATATTAACCGTCACGTCATTGTAAATCAACGAACCATCTTCGCAAGTACTTGACAATCTGTATACGCACGTGCCTGCCATAAGTCCGGTTACAGAGGTAACCAATGAAGCGGGACTGGTAATAGTTGTTTGCGGTCCACTGATTTGTGACCATGCCGTGATTCGACCTAATGAGGGAAACAAACCGGAATAATTACCAGTAAGCGTTAATGAACCATTTGCACAAACTGTTTGAGTTACACCTGCATTTACCGAACAGTTTTGGCCGTACGCGTAATTCCCTAATATCAAAACAGTTATTATCAGGAGTATCTTTTTTGTATTCATCTTGTCACTTTGGTTTAAATTGATAAAAAACAATCCGGATTGAATTCTTTGACTAAAAAAAATTATGCCGGAGTTTGTACGCGATGCAATAGTATGTTAACTATTTCAACACAAACACAATATTGATGTACGAGCAATCGGTGGAATTTGAAATAACATCATAAGACATAACACCACTTGCATTAATACTCACATTTGCAAAAACAGCTGTGTCATAATCGGTAATGTAATAATACAAATCAGAGGCATTTGGCACAACGTAAGGAACGGAAGATGGTGCACCGGTACTTTTTACCAATGGAGAGGTAAATTGATTTTTATATAATGTATATAAATCTTTGCTTTGACCCGAAATAATACTCGAAGTATCGAATGAAATTGATGGCATGTAAAACCAGTTGGTATAACCTAGGGGTAAGCGAACCCATTTAGTACCATCATTGTAATACATACCTGGGGTAACCGCATAACTACCCGATGTTGTAGCTGTATTATACACAGTCATACCTGCAACGTGTGCCGATAAGGGTGTTGCCAGATTAGTGGCACTAAGAGCTA
>Ga0114951_10003429_pt1 | contig 16428 bp, 6 predicted proteins | sample AM7aDNAmetaG_FD_88677 | JGI IMG/M metagenome (GOLD analysis project Ga0114951, IMG submission 88677) | Freshwater microbial communities from Finland to study Microbial Dark Matter (Phase II) - AM7a DNA metaG | ecosystem: Environmental > Aquatic > Freshwater > Lake | place: Finland: Lake Alinen...
ACCAAGGACAGTGTAACCATTAAAGTGAACGCCGTGCTTTGGTTCAGAATCACCAATCCCGAAAGTGCCATTATTCAGGTGGCCGATTATTACAAAGCGGTTTATCAGTTTTCAGTAACGGCTTTGCGTAACATTATCGGACAACATTCGCTTGACGAAGTACTTCGTGAACGGGAACAAATCAATGCCACACTTCAGAAAAACGTGGATTCTGTTACCGAACCATGGGGAATTAAAATTGAAATGGTGGAAATGAAGGATGTTGAAATTCCCGAAGCAATGCAACGTGCTATGGCTCGCGAAGCGGAAGCTATTCGTGAAAAACGCGCCCGTATTGTTAAGGCTGAAGCAGAACTGGAAGCGTCTATCAAACTTACTCAGGGTGCAACCGTTATGGAAGGTAGTCCGATTGCTCTCGAATTACGCCGCATGCAAATGCTGTCGGAAATCGGTATCGACAATAATACCACAACCATTGTGTTACTTCCTTCGGAATTTACCAAAGCAGCAAAGAGTTTTACGGAACTGGTGGAAAAGAAAGAATTGAAGAAATAGATTTCAGATTCAAAGCCAAGAATCAATAAAAAACCCAAGACGATTACAAAATTGTCTTGGGTTTTTTATTGATTACTATCTTGCTTTGTGTTTTTAAAAGAAACTATCGACCATTTTACAAGCTGTAAATAAAGAGGTCTGTCCTTAATTAATATAACTAAAATAACAGAATGTCAGGTTTTTATGCTATATATGTGAAAAATTTACATATAAAACATTCAAAGACATTGATTTCTTCGAGTATCAAATTGCTGAAATTTACAAATTAGTCTACTTTCTTACCCCACAACGATATGCCACTTGCATTCAGTCCTGCATAAACGATGGTTGGTACACGGGGCGATACTTCCCAGTCAAGTTCCCGTTGCACTTTAAGCTTTTGAGTGCCGATGGTCAGTGTTTTGGTAGTTGCATTGTACGACCATATACCTGTTAGTGCTCCGGTAGCTATATAATTTGCCGAAAGTGTTAGTGGGGTCGATGTTTGTTGTACGCCTGCTACATAACTCAACTTTATGTTTTCCCAGGATCCTATCAGGTCGTTGTCGCATATTGTGGTTTGCGGAACTGCTGCATAGCGTTCGGGCAAAACCACCGGCCATCCATCATCGGTCCAAAGCATTTTACGCAAATGTCCCATCATGATAGCATTACTATAAGCATTTCCATTGGTATTGGCGGGCAAGCGTGCCTGCGAACAGTAATACCATTGTTCGGTAAGTGGATCCTGAAATACGCAACAATGTGAGAAACCAACCCAGCCTGAATGATTATTAAACTTATAAGGATGTGTAATAACCGGGAAACAATCGGCACCTAAGGTGATATTGGAATTATTATATCCTAAAAATGGTCCATTAATGGTTTTGGAACGACAAACACGAGTATTGTAATTTACCGACAATTCATCGTAGGCCAGAAACAGGTAGTAATATCCGGTCTTGGGGTTGTACATGATTTCCGGTCCTTCTTCACCCTGCCAGCGGTTGTTGTCATTATTAATCCGGCGGGCAATGCGTGTTCCATAATCAGCAAGCACGTTCAGTTTAGTTGGTTTTCCGGTAGCCGAATCGAGTTTTACTTCAGGAATACCACTGTGCCACGACCCGTAAATAAGCCAATGGTCACCTTCGGGTGTTACAATGTAGGTTGGATCGATGGCATTCCATTTAAAATAGGCACTCCAGTCGGATGTACTTGAACGTGCCCAACTTGTTTTGTCCGAAACTGAGCTGATAACATAACCTTTATCCACCCATTTATTGGTAGATAAATCAATGCTTTCCATCATTCCAATAAATGCACGTTCATTCCAGGTATTATCGAAGTTTGCAGTTGTATTCTGTAATCCGTTGCCAATGTAATTATCAATGATAACACTGTAGTACATTCGGTATTTATTACCCACCTTACGAACACAGGGTGCCCAATAGCCGTAACTCGGACTTGCAATAGCAGCTAACCCCAATCGTGCACGGATAACATTCAATGAATCTTTTATCCATATTGGCGGTGTTTGTGTCATGGCACATCCTGTATAATACCAGTTTACAAGGTCTTTGGACGTTTTATAGGGATAATGTCCCACACCATTTAATGCATTTCCGTAGGACGCATCAGTTCCATACATGTACCAGGTATCGCCACACTTCACTATGGTAGGATCGTGTACATTACCGAGATTCCAACGCAGGCGGTTTGCATAACTTGAAATAGACGAATAATCATCGGCATAAGTGGGTGCAGTATAGGTTGGAGTTGTTTCGTTTATAAAGTTAATACTGTCGATGCTGGAAATTGCAACACTTGTAGTGGTGGTTGAAGTATCTTTTTTAATAATGTTCAGAATGGTTTTTGAACTATTAAAATTCAAACTGTCGATTTGGGAAACCAGGTATCCAAGCAGTGAACCATTGGTACGGTGAACAAACATTTTATCTTGTGCAACAACAAATGTTAGTAAGCCCAGAGCAACTAAAATTGATATTATTCTAAACTTCTTCATTGTTTGATAAATTTTAAAGTGGAACCATTGACACTCAACAGGTACATTCCCTTATTTAAGCATCTAATATCAATGGGTTCGGATGTTGAATTCATGCATTTCTGAATTAACCGACTACCATCGAGACTGTAAATACAGATAAAATTTGCAGTTATTTCAGATAGGTTTTTCAACTGAATACATGATGTTGCCGGGTTTGGAAAAACTGTCAATAGTGATGAATTTGTTGTAATTTCGGTGACACCCGAATAAATTCCGAATGTAATGTTAAAGACATCGGATAATAAGTAGCTATCAATGCTTGCATCTGTTTTGCGAACAAGCATGTTACCGGCGGCAAATGTGATTTTACTCAGTGAAGTAAGTGCAGTTCCCTTCAGATTTCCGTTTATTTGTTTAACTATCAGGCTATTCTGAGCAGAAACACCCGAATACAAACCTGCAAGCAAGAGAAAAACAAAACCCCCTAAATAATTCTTCATTGAATGTTGATTGGTTGTATTTGATTGTTTTGACAAACTAAAATTCCACTTTACAAAGATATAACTGATTTTTGTCTTTTTAGTGGACAAAAATAGAATGAAAGTGGATAATTTTGAAATACTTTAAGCAGAAGGAAAAAAATGATTCAGTAAATGGTGTCTTACAATTCACAAAACTTAAAAAATATCTTGCCGAAAACAAAAACAGTTACCCATTTTTGGATAACTGTTTTTAAAAGCAGCAAAATGTATGAATATAGGTAATATCAATATTTTATTTATAATCCTCAGAATCAGTCCGGAAGCAATTAAATCAAAAGCGGCTTTACTCATTAAATGAATACAGCCGCTAATTGTATATTGCCATTTTGGGTCTGCGATAACTAGCAAACCATCGTTGGTTTAATCAGCTTGAAGAAGTCATTTCCTTTGTTATCAACCAGTATAAATGCCGGGAAATCAACCACTTCGATTTTCCAGATAGCTTCCATGCCGAGTTCAGGCCATTCCAAACATTCAACCTTTTTTATATTCTGTTCAGCCAGAATTGCTGCAGGTCCACCGATTGAACCGAGGTAGAAACCACCGTATTTCTGACAAGCATCGGTTACCTGCTGCGTACGGTTTCCTTTGGCAATCATGATTAAGCTGCCACCATTTTCCTGAAACAAGTCCACATACGAGTCCATACGACCGGCAGTGGTAGGTCCAAACGAACCCGATGCCATTCCTTTTGGAGTCTTGGCGGGACCGGCATAATAAATCGGATGGTCTTTCACGTATTGCGGAAGCGGTTTTCCGGCATCAATCAGTTCTTTCAGTTTCGCATGTGCTATATCACGACCTACAACAATGGTTCCCGTCAACGATAAACGTGTCGATACAGGGTATTTCGAAAGCGTAGACAAAATTTCGCTCATCGGTTGGTTGAGGTCGATTTTTACGGCATCACCTTCGCCCTGATTGCGCAATTCAGCCGGAATCAATGCACCCGGATTGTCTTCCATTTTCTCAACCCAGATACCATCTTTGTTGATTTTTCCTTTTATATTGCGGTCGGCTGAACACGAAACAGCCATTCCCACAAAGCACGAAGCACCGTGGCGCGACAAACGTACAATACGGATATCGTGCGCAAAATACTTACCTCCAAACTGCGCTCCAAATCCCGAAGCCTGAGCCTGTTTCAGAATTTTCTGTTCCATTTCCACATCGCGGAAAGCCTGTCCAAGTTCATTTCCTTCGGTTGGAAGTTCATCGTAATACTTTGTTGAAGCCAGTTTCACAGTTTTCATACACGCATCGGCCGATGTTCCGCCAATTACAAACGCAATGTGGTAAGGCGGACAAGCTGCCGTTCCGAGCGTTTTCATTTTCTCGGTGAGGAATTTCTCCAACGAAGCCGGATTCAATAACGCTTTTGTTTCCTGAAACAAATAAGATTTATTGGCCGAGCCACCACCTTTGGCGATAAAAAGGAATTTATATTCGTTTCCGTGACTTGCCACCAGATCAATCTGAGCCGGAAGATTCGTGCCTGTATTCACCTCGTCGTACATGTTCAATGCAGCATTTTGTGAATAGCGCAGATTTTCTTCGGTATAGGTTTCGTAGATTCCTTTCGACAAAGCTTCCTCGTCGGTTCCGTCTGTCCACACGTTGTTTCCTTTTTTTGCGTAAACAGTAGCCGTTCCGGTATCCTGACAGAAAGGTAAAATGCCTTTAGCAGCTATTTCGGCATTACGAAGCATGGTCAGAGCCACGTATTTGTCATTTTCACTGGCATCAGGGTCAGCCAGAATAGCTGCCACCTGACGTTGATGTTCCGGACGAAGCAGGAACGAACAATCGCGCATGGCTGTACGGGCGAGTTTGGTGAGTCCTTCAGGTTCAACTTTCAAAATTTCCTGTCCGTTAAACTCCGAAACTGAGACATAATCTTTTGTGAGGAGGTAGTATTCAGTTTTATCTTTCCCTACCGGAAACGGTTCCTGATACTTAAATTCTTTTGCCATATTTTAATTTACAATTTTGAGATTTACAATGTACGATTGCTGAAAAGCGTCGCAAAATTACAGAAAAAATTCTTTAATCAGTTTTTGCCTTTGAAAATTTAGCAGGTTTTATATGATTGACGGGGTGACTTGAAGTCACCCCGTCAATTCAGTGTAAATTTTTAAAACAGGGTTAGCTGTCCATCTTCATCTTCTTTGGTTCGATAAATATCTTCTGTATTGTCGGGCATTATCTTCTTTTTAGTTTTCGACTTTGCTGATGCAGGTGTTTTCGATTTGGGGGTTTGGGGAATTATCTTTTCTGATTTTTCCATTTCACCATTTTCAGCATTCGGCTCACTTTCAGTTGTTTCTACCACCATTCCGTTGACAATAAAGGTTACCTTTTGCGCTTCAGGAGTAATTATTTCAGTTTTGGAAGTTACTTCAGGTTTGGCCTTTGTTTCAGGTTTGGCTTTCGGTTCAGCTTTTTTTACCAGTTTCGGTTCAGTTCCAGTTACTTCAACTTCCGTTTCATTTTGAATCTCTTCAGCATCCGACTCGTCCACATTATCTTCCTCAACATCTTCAACTTCCGGCATTTTTAGTTCTTCCACAGGCTTAAATCTGACCGGTTCAAGTTCGTTGATAGTTGCAACTTCGAAAGTAGTCAGACGCTTGCCTTTGGCTTTATAACTTTTCACGCCGATAAATTCATCAGCATCTACCACCAATGTTTCTCGGTAGGCATCATTACCTCCCATAATCACTTCGTATCGCGGATAATCAACATCAGACATCAATAACATTCGGGATTCATGATTATCGCCCAAAAAGTTCTGAGGTTTGGATGTAGATTCAAGTTGGAAACGCTTCAGGTAATAGAATTTCTGTTCGGCATCCCACAAAGCAACTGTCCAAACTTTATTAGAATCAAATTTTTCAATTACGAGAATATCCTTATCATAGTGATTGTTTAGGTCAAAATTACTGGTGTAGAACGTACCTTTGCTTGACACTACCAAAATTGAATCTTCACTCAGATACTCGCCCAAATATTCACCTCGGTTATCATAGTTCAGACGCAACACATCGCGGTCGAACCAAACCTGACGACCACCCAGCGTAGAACCGCCTTTAGTTTTCAGGGCAATTTTTTGTACATCGTTCTTGGTGAGCAGATTTCCCAACGACTGACGGCCTTTGATAGCGATATCGCTGAAATCTTTCTCAAAAACAAGCTTGAAAAGACGTGGTTTGGGTTTCAGGGTAATGCGTATAATTTCAGCTTCTGCATTCGGGTTTGACGTGAAATAAATTACTTTTGAACCGGCTGTTCCCTGCGTAACATCATATTCCTTATCGCGCGTAATTCCGTTTACAGCAAAACGTTTGATATAATACGGACCGATTTTCCCATCTCGGTACACTGTGTTGTAAACAGTGCGTTTGTCGTTCTTTTTGAAAACATCCAAATGCAAAATATTTTTCCCTACAAACAACTTGTCGGCCACTTTCACAATCTTGTACTTTCCGTCTTTAAAGAAAAGGATAATGTCGTCAATATCAGAACAATTGCACACAAACTCATCTTTGCGAAGCGACGTTCCAATAAATCCCTCCTCGTAATTTACATAGAGTTTCTCGTTGGCTTCCACTACTTTAGCCGCCACGATGGTTTCAAAGTTACGAATCTCGGTGCGGCGCGGAAAATCTTTGCCGTATTTAGCTTTAAGCCCCTCGTACCAGGCAATGGTATAATCCACCAAATGAGCCAGATGATGGTCGATTTCGTCAATTTTCTTTTGTATAGCTATCAGCGTATCATTGGCTTTGTCAGTATCAAATTTGGTGATACGCATCATTTTGATTTCGAGCAGTTTTAAAAAGTCTTCGCGCACAATTTCGCGAATAAAATCCTTTTTGAATGGTTCTAATCGTTTGTCAATATAGGCAATTGCAGCATCCTGCGAGTTACTGTCCTCGAATCCTTTATCTTTATAAATGCGGTTTTCGATGAATATTTTTTCCAGCGATGTGAAAAATAGTTGTTCCAGCAATTCGGCTTTTTGTATTTCGAGTTCAGCCTTCAGCAAGTCTTTGGTATGGTCGCAACTGATGCGTAACATCTCACTAACACCACAAAAACGTGGCTTATTGTCGTGAATGACGCAGCAGTTTGGCGAAATACTCAATTCGCAATCGGTAAAAGCGTAAAGTGCATCAATGGTTTTGTCGGATGACGAGCCTGGCAGTAAATGTACCAGAATTTCAACCGTAGCGGAGGTATTGTCATCAACCTTTCGGATTTTTATTTTTCCTTTATCGCTGGCTTTTATTATGGATTCAATTAGCTTGGAGGTGTTTGAGCCATAAGGAATCTCAGTAATGGCCAGTGTTTTATTGTCAACTTTTCCAATTTTGGCACGGATTTTTACTGCTCCTCCACGCTCACCATCGTTGTAACGGGCCACGTCAATCGAGCCGCCCGTTTGGAAATCGGGAAACAGCACAAATTCTTCGTCGCGCAAATAAGCCACACAAGCATCAAGCAATTCGTTGAAATTGTGAGGCAAAATTTTGGAATTCAGCCCCACAGCAATACCTTCCACACCCTGAGCCAACAGCAAGGGGAATTTTACCGGCAATGCAACCGGTTCTTTGTTTCGACCATCGTAGGACGAGCGCCATTCGGTAGTTTTTGGGTTGAAAACAGTTTCGAGAGCGAATTTCGACAGACGTGCTTCGATGTAACGTGGAGCTGCTGCACCGTCGCCGGTAAGTATATTTCCCCAGTTTCCCTGACAGTCGATTAGCAAATCTTTTTGCCCGAGCTGCACCAACGCATCGCCAATAGACGCATCACCGTGAGGGTGAAACTGCATGGTGTGACCCACAATGTTTGCCACTTTATTGTATCGACCATCGTCCAACCGCTTCATTGAGTGCAGAATACGACGCTGTACAGGTTTCAAACCATCGTAAATATCAGGCACGGCACGTTCCAAAATTACGTACGATGCATAATCCAAAAACCAGTTCTGATACATACCCGAGAGGTGATGCTTCACCGCATCGTCCGAAATTTTGGGTACTTTATAAGTTGAATGCGCAGCAGATTCAGCCTCAACAACGATTTCATCGGCTGCGCCAGTGGTTTCGTTCTCTTCGTTTTCCGCTTCAATAATTTCGTCTGTGCTCATGGAAAGTATATATATTAGCCCCAGCCCCTAAAGTGGAGTGAAAGACATAATTTAATTAAAATATTAAGTAAAAGGCTGTAAATTATTCAACTACTCACACTTTAAGTCCCCTATTGGGGGATTTAGGGGGCTTCTTTTTCAAATTCAATCGACAAAAATACAAAAAAAATAGTAACTTTGCACCTCATTTTTCAGTACAATTTTGATTGAAATCTGTCTTTTTATATTCTTACAACTTGTAACTCGCAATTCATACCAAATATTATGGCTTCACAAGAAGATGTTTTTAAAAAACTGATTGCTCACTGTAAGGAATACGGTTTTGTGTTCCCTTCGAGCGAAATTTATGACGGACTGGGTGCCGTTTACGACTACGGTCAGAATGGTGTTGAACTTAAAAATAACATCAAAAAATACTGGTGGGACAGCATGGTGCTGCTCAACGAGAATGTGGTGGGGATTGATGCCGCCATTTTTATGCACCCAACCACCTGGAAAGCTTCGGGACACGTGGATGCATTCAACGACCCCTTGATTGACAACAAGGACAGCAAAAAACGCTACCGTGCCGATGTGCTGATTGAAGATTTGCTCGCCAAATACGACGACAAAATGAATAAGGAAGTGGAAAAAGCAGCCAAACGTTTCGGCGAAAGCTTTGACGAAGCCGTTTTCCGCTCCACCAACGAACGTGTGCTCGAAAATCAGGCCAAACGCAATGAGATTCATGCCCGTTTTGTAAAAGCATTGAACGATTCGGATTTAGCCGAACTGAAAGCCATTATTGAAGATTATGAAGTGGTTTGTCCCATTAGCGGAACACGAAACTGGACTGATGTTCGTCAGTTCAACCTGATGTTCTCAACCGACATGGGTTCAACAGCCGATGGTGCTTTGAAAATTTACCTTCGTCCCGAAACAGCTCAGGGTATTTTCGTAAACTTCCTGAACGTGCAGAAAACCGGTCGCATGAAGATTCCATTTGGAATTTGCCAAATTGGTAAAGCATTCCGCAACGAAATTGTGGCACGTCAATTTATTTTCCGTATGCGCGAATTTGAACAAATGGAAATGCAGTTCTTTGTTCGCCCGGGTGAGGAAATGAAATGGTTTGAACACTGGAAAGAATTCCGCCTGAAATGGCACAAAGCACTGGGTCTTGGTGACCAAAAATACCGCTTCCACGACCACGACAAGTTGGCTCATTATGCCAATGCCGCTACCGATATTGAATTCGAAATGCCGTTTGGTTTCAAGGAAGTGGAAGGAATTCACTCCCGCACCGATTTCGACCTGAGCAGCCACGAAAAATTCTCAGGCAAAAACATTAAATATTTCGATCCCGAACTGAATCAGTCTTACGTTCCTTACGTTATCGAGACTTCCATCGGCGTGGATCGTACCTTTCTGTCAATCATGGCAGCTTCGTACAAAGAAGAAGCGCTAGAAGGTGGCGATACCCGTGTGGTGCTTACATTGCCTCCGGTGCTTGCTCCGGTAAAAGCAGCTATTTTGCCGTTGGTAAAGAAAGATGGTCTGCCCGAAAAAGCACGTGAAATAATGGACAATCTGAAGTTTGATTTCAAATGCGGTTATGACGAAAAAGATTCCATCGGAAAACGTTACCGCCGTCAGGATGCCGTAGGAACTCCATTCTGTATTACCGTAGATCACCAGACAATGGAAGACAACTGCGTAACCATCCGTCATCGCGACTCAATGTTGCAGGAACGTGTTCCCATTGTTGATTTACAAAAAATTATAGGCGATGCAGTGAATATGAAAAATCTGTTCCGGAAGATTGTGGGATAATTTTTCCTTAAACAAATTTATAACCAACTGGGTGGCTCAAAGCCACTCCGTTGGTATATCAAGACAAATCTCATAATCTAAAAAACAAAAAAGGATGCTGTTATCAGCATCCTTTTTTTATCAGAGGGATTCTCAAAAATCACCTCCTGCACTTTTTAGATTTATAAAACCACTTTAGCTATCTGATTGCCTATTTTAACTATAACCAGTCCTTTGTCAGCAACCGGAATACTATTCAACCCACTTATGGTTTGTTTTGCAAGCAATTTCTGTCCTACTGCATTATACAATTCTATTATTTTGCCGGCTTCGGCTGTAATACGTATAACGCCATCGGAGGCAGAAACAGAGAGATTTGTAACAGGTAAAACAACTTGTGTTGTGAAATCTGAATTTCTTGGAAAAGGTGTTGTAACCTCAAAGTCATTTCCAATATTCAATGTATAAACAAAACCTCCGGAATACTTGCGAATTGCAGATGTAGTTGCAGTTAGATTAACAGTAGAACTTCCAAACACAGGAGTTGAAGTTGCACCATAAGGTACATAATCAACATAAGCAGCATTTCCTGTTACTGAAGTTAAATTAGTAGCATCTGCCAGAGTTTGTGCTGTACTTTTATTATATAAAACCACTTTTCCAGAGGATGCACTCATCGCAATTAAAGTTGTTGAAGCATCAGGTGCTTGTAAAGTTGAACCTACATTCCCACCTGCACATTGAATTAAATAATGACAATATTTTTTGATAGTAGTACTTGCTGGAAATACAAAAACACTTGCTGCAGTCCCAGTAGCACTATAATATTGTATGCTCCAGTCTGTTATATCAATATCCTGGTCGGTTGTATTATATAATTCAACAAAGTCGTTGGTATATGTAGCTCCGGTACCACCACCACCTCCATACACCTGAGATATAATCACATTTGGAACTGGAATGGCAGTTACTGTGAGTGACTGACTTACATCAGTAGCTGCATTGTAGTTTGAACTGGCAGCTTGTGAAGCAGTGATATTGGTTGTACCTGCACCTACAATGTGGATATTTCCCGAAACGATAGTTGCAACAGCTGTATTAGAACTGATGTAAGTTATCGGATTTACAGCTGATGAAGCTGAAGTTGCCCCCGGGCTGTAATCAGCATCAGTAGTTGTTTTAGCAACTAAAGCTGGAAAAGTAATTGACTGATTTGCTTTGGTGATATTTGCTGTTAGTCCTGTTGGTTGTATCAGTATATAATTTGCAACTTTTGTTCCACCGAGCGTGCTGGTAGAAGTTACAGCTATTCCGTCGGACACATTTACATCTGCAAACGATCCTGTACCTGTTAGTGTGACATTATCAGAGTTAATTATTCCGGTTAGTGTGCCGGTTATCACTGCCGTATTAGTTCCATCATATACTTTTGATGTAGCTGCTGCATCGGGTAGAGTTAATGTTTTAGAATTTACAGTTAAAGCACGTAATACATTTGGTGCTTTATCATAGGTTAAGTTACCTGCTTGTGATGCTGTAATATTAGCTGTTCCTGCTCCTATAATAGTCACCGTTGAACCATTTACTGTAGCCACTGCAGTATTTGAACTTACATAAGTCACCGACAAAGAAGAACTTGCAGTTGCCGTTAAATCAAAACTTGCATCACCATAAGTTACTGCACTTAATGATCCAAAAGTAATGGTTTGAGGCAGTAATTGAGTAAATGAAAATGCTGATCCGACATTGGAAGTACCGTCATTTAATTTTACCTGTATACTGATTCCATCCTGTGCATCGATTGTTGCCGGAAGTGCTACAGTGAATGTGGCTACACCGCTTGCATTAGTTATTGCAACTATACTTTCACCGGTTACTGAAGTTGTTTTGGCACTTCCATTTATTGTGTATGTCTCAGCAGTGGTTGCATCGTTATTTGTTATAGTGGCATCATATTTAAACGCATATCCCGAAACCGGATTATTGTATTGGTCTTTGGCTGTAAGGGTTACAGTTGTGGTACTATTTGAAGCTAAAGCCGGACTAATAGAAACTGTAGAATTAGCAGTAGCTACTCCGGCATTTATAACCTGAGTAACTGTGGCATCTCCATATCCGGTGGCAGTAACGGTTATTGTTTTTGAGCCGGCTGTGGTTAAAAGTGAATTACCAACAGATGGTTTCAACTGAATGTTACCAGCGGTAATACTATAATCTGAAGCGCTGAGTGCTGTTCCTCCTACTTTTACAGCGGTAATAGCTGCACGCCAGATAGCATCATCTATAAAAGTGATATCAATATTATTATCTACTGTGTTGGAAGTTGCATCCGCAGTAAGAGTTGGTACTGGAGAACTTGAAATAACAATTAAAGAATAATCTTCAAATTCACCATCAATACTTGTTGCACAAGATGTTGTATACGCATTATATTTTGAAGATACACGCATTCGAGTTGTACCTAAAGAAGCCCCTGAAGGAATAGTGATGCTTAATGGACAAAGACTACTTATCCCACTGGTAACATTCTTAGCAGTCCCTAATATATATTCTTCTCCTAAGCCACCAGCACTTCCAGCTGTTGTATTAAACGAACCGTCTTGATTCCAATCAATCCAAACTTTTTGACTATTTGAATAATTGCCACCAGTATTTACAGAAACACTTAAAGCATAAGCAGTTCCTTGAGTCACTGTTGTTGAAATAGCCGAATAATCCTGTACACCACCTAATCCAGTTGTAGTTTTATTGATTGTGTTAAAAGTTACATTTGTAATACCATCAGTTGTTGTTGAAGTGGTAGGTGTACAATATTGTAATGCCGGAGTTCCTGCAGTACTAGCAGTTGCCAATCCATCACCTTTTGCATTAACTGCTTTAATTTGAACTTGATAAGTAGAACCATTAACCATTGGTGTAGTGCCATCCGAAGATAAGGTAGATATTGAGATTGGTGATGAGGTTGTACCCGAAGCGCGTATTCTAAATGTCAAACCACCATCGGTTGAATATTTATAAGTTGTAATTGCTGAACCACCATTTCCACCTGCAGTAAAAGCAACGCTAAGTGATGCACTGCCTGGAGTTATGGCAGTAATAGTTGGTGCTAATGGTGCAGTTGGAGGTGTAGGGATGTCAAATGTTCCTGATGTAACACCAATTAAACCAGCAGAAGAAAATGCAATACTAGCACCAACTACTGCTGTAGCACTTGTAGCTATCAAACCAGTAAATGTAGTTGTACCAGCTAATGAAGTAACAGTAGTAGTACCTCCCAATGTCCAGATACCAGCACTAACTTCAGCTGTTACCGAAGTTGTACTTGTTGTTGTATTTCCATATTGATCCTGAATATAAACAGATGGTTGTGTTGCTAATGCACTACCATTTATTGCTGGTGCTTTAGGTTGGGTTTTAATCCCTAGTTTAGTAGCAGCGCCTGCACCGATAATTTGCGACACTGTTGCATCAGCATAATCTGTTGCTACAACACTGATTGTTTTTGAGCCGGATGTGGTTAAAAGTGAATTACCAACAGATGGTTTCAACTGAATATTACCAGCGGTAATACTATAATCTGAAGCGCTAAGTGCTGTCCCACCTACTTTTACAGCGGTAATAGCTGCACGCCAGATAGCATCGTCTGTAAAAGTGACATCAATATTGTTATCAACTGTGTTGGCGGTTGCATCAGCAGTAAGAGTTGGTGCTATCAAAGAAGATATTACTCCAACTAACTTAATATCATCAACTCTAATTGCATTTGACCCTGACTTTACAAACCTGATTTTCAGACTATTAGTTTGTCCTCCACTAGGAATAATCAATGATTTTGCAGTGTACCAACCAACCGCAGCTGTGGCTGACTCATTAAATAACGTACTTGAAGTATTTGCAATTGTTACCCATGCAGTTCCATTATAATAATCAATTGATAGTGTTGCAAATGCTGTTGCAATCTCCTTCCTATAAGCATAGGAGAGTGTGAGATTTGAATAACTTGATGCATTAATACCTTCAATTGAAAATCCATAAGAATTGTTTGTTGAAGTAAAATAAACATTACCTCCAGCTGAAGCACCAGTATAACCTGATGATGGACTTGAAATTCTAATATCTGCTGAATTAGTTTGAGATCCATTGGAAAAGGTTAACAAGCCATTATTTTGCCATCCATTATAAGATGCTATAGTAGTTGTTCCTGTAGGTACTCCAATATTTTCAGAAAATATAGTAGTTTGTCCCCACGCACTTACACTTCCCACCATTATCACTAAGGCAAAAAGAATCGATTTGAAAAATATAGGTTTTCTCATGTGTATAACCTTTTAATTTTTTATAAGTTTATTGCCCTGTTTATTGAAAAAATCTCAGCATTTTCGATATAAATATGTCATTTTAATACAAAAATAAGACGACAAAGATAGAAATTAGAATTTACAATTGCAACAGTTTTTAAAAATAAGTTCATAGTTGAAATGAATATATAAAATTATATCAATAACTTTCACGGTTTAGCAGCTGATTAAAAGTTCTAAGAATTCCCTTTTTCAGCAAGCAAGTTCAAGTTAATGAAAATTATATGAAAAAATAAAAAAAGGATGCTGTTATCAGCATCCTTTTTTATTTTTGGGGTGATTCAAAATCACCTCCTGCACTTTTTAGATTTATAAAACCACTTTAGCTATCTGATTGCCCACTTTTACGATAACCAGTCCTTTGGCAGCAACCGGAATAGTGTTCATACCACTTATGGTTTGTTTTACAAGCAGTTTCTGTCCTACTGCATTATACAATTCCATTACTTGGCCGGCTATGGCAGTAAAGCGTATAACGCCATCGGAGGCAGAAACTGAGAGATTTTCATATACATTATTTAATGCTGTCCAAATTCCGGCATTAAGCTGGAAAGTAACCGAAGTTGCCCCTGGGCTACTTATTGTCAATATTGCTGTATCAGCATTTGAACCACCGTTCACATAAGAAATTGTTACAGCAGTATTTGTAACTGTACCATTAGATTGAGTTAGAATCTTGGGATTTACATCAAACAAATTTGCATTTGCACCACTGATTGCCAATGAGATATTATCTGTAAGATTAGTACCACTAACATTAATAATACTACTAGGAACAGCAATTGTCAAAATTGGAATAAGAACTTCTGTAACAGTAATTGTTGGGGTTGCGACTGAAACTGAACCAAAAAGAGTAAGGTCGTCAATTCTCCAGTTGGCTGTGTTAGCAGAAGCACTACCAGTTCCATTATAACCGTAAATTCTGTAAGTAATTGCTGATGAAGCAGACGAACTAATACCTGTTTTTGATTGTAATGCCCATGATGAAGTATTAGTTAATGTGCCGGTTGTTAAGTCAGAAGCATAAGAATCAGCACTACTTCTCAATGTGAAACTTAATGGTCCTGTAGTTGTTGAGCGGGAACCAAAAGATATTCCAGTTAATATGTAAGTTGATTTGGCAGCGGGCGTAACTGTGAATTCGAAGTAAGCACTTCCGCTTGCAGCAGTGTTTAAAACACCTGTTTTAGATGCAGCACAAGCATTATTTGTACCTGATGCACCAGTATAACCCGAACTCACGCTAGTAGATGAAATCATTGTTGTTGTCCCGTTGTTATTTCCCTGTGTTAAATCACTTATTGTAACATTAGTAGTTACAGAGCTTGGAGTAGCTGTTCCTGATGTAAAATTCCATGCACCCAAAGTTTGCGGAGCAACACTTACAGTTAAAGTCTGTGATGCATCAGTGGCAGCGTTATAATTAGCACTTGCAACCTGTGAAACAGTCAGAGTTGTTGTTCCTTCAGCTACAACATGAACTAAACCTGTGGTCGCATTGATTGTAGCAACTGCAGTGTTTGAACTTGCATAGCTCAATGTATTAGTAGCAGAAGTCGCAGATGTCGCAGCCAAGGAATAATCAGCGTCTCCTACGTTTTTTGAAGCAGTCGCAGCCAATATAATTGTTTGGTTTGCTTTAGTAATACTAGCTGTCAAGCCAGTAGGCTGTGTCAGCGTATAGTTTGCTGCTTTTGTTCCACCTAATGTGCTGGTTGAAGTTACTGCTATTCCGTCGGCAACATTTACATCGGCAAAAGTACCTGTACCTGTAAGTGTAACATTATCTGAATTTATTATACCTGTCAATGTTCCGGTAATAACAGCTGCATTTGTGCCATCATAAGTTTTTGAAGTAGCTGCTGCATCGGGTAAAGTTAATGCTTTTGCATTTACTGTCAACGCCTGAATAACATCAGCAGCAGGATTAAAAGATCCGTTACCAGCCTGTGAAGCGGTGATATTGGTTGAACCAGCACCTATAATTGTAACTGTTGAACCACTTACTGTAGCCACAGCTGTATTAGAACTAGCATAAGT
>Ga0114951_10003430_pt1 | contig 16427 bp, 5 predicted proteins | sample AM7aDNAmetaG_FD_88677 | JGI IMG/M metagenome (GOLD analysis project Ga0114951, IMG submission 88677) | Freshwater microbial communities from Finland to study Microbial Dark Matter (Phase II) - AM7a DNA metaG | ecosystem: Environmental > Aquatic > Freshwater > Lake | place: Finland: Lake Alinen...
CTTCAACACCTGACTGGAGATCGGGGCAACTCAAGTTCAAGTACAAACCGATGTTGTAGCCAAGGACGCTGACTTCGCCCTTGATGCCCCACTCGTATGACGTGCAGGCGCTGTTCGAGCAGAACTGCCCGAAGGCAACGGTGATGCCAAAGGTCACATCTCCGGGTGGAATATCGACCAGCCACCACGAGAACATCGACCCTTTGTTGATCTTGATGTTCGCGCCGATCGATCCAGAGAAGTGGCTCTGGTTGTCGTCTGGCAGCCACTTATATTTGTGCTGCCAGCCCTGCCCGTCCCACAGATGCGCGTGGACGTTGCCCGCGAGCCACCAGCCATCACCCTGGCTGGGATCGCCGTTTTTATATTGCTGCGGGAAGAACAGGCTCATGTCGAGGCCGGTGTCGAGCGGGTTCCACGCTACCCAGGCGTGTCCGTTCACGTCGAGGAGCGCCTCAATCCTTGCAGAAGCCTGCATGTCGAACAGGCCGCGCGTGTCAATGGTGAGCTGTGCTTTGCCGTCGGTGACGACCGAGTCGCCGACATTGAATCCGATGCCGAGTTGAATCTGGGTGTGGTCGGGATCGACGGTCACATTGCCGCTTACCGCGTCGACCATGATTGGCGTGCTGCCGACGGGTATTCCAGGCAGGCTTTGGAACGATAGCGATGCTTCGTTCAAGCGCAACTGGCACAGGATGAATGACACGGCGATCTCCTGGGTGGGGTCGCTGTCGGAGCCAAGACCCGGCAACGCCATCATCGCGTTGCCTTTGATCACCTGCACCGCTGGCCCACCGGTTGTGCCATTCGGGCATGGCTCATTCTCGACATCGACGCTGCCAGAGAAGGCGCGGAAGTCAAAGCTTTGACTGACGACCGTGCCGGCCGCAACCAAAGGATGATCCTTGCTGAACACCAGCAACTGGCCTGGCCGATTAAACATCACGGTTCCGGAGTTGCCCGCGATGTCAATGTCCGGCATCGTCCACACGCGATTTAATGCGCCAAAGGCGTCGTTGGTATTGCGCAGATCCAGACAGTAACCGCCGGGACACGCGGCAGGCGTGCCGTTGCCCGCCAGCCCCAGCGGCATGATTGCCGCCTGACCCGGCAGCCATGCGCCGCCAAGCTTGGCGTCTTGAACTATACGACCGTGCTCCCGGAACACGGTGAAATATCCGGCTGACGAGTCATAGTCCACACCCCAGTTGGGGTTGCTGAAGTCGTACGTCAAACTAGCGACTGCTGCGGAGGCAGGCCCACTCGACATGGTCACACCGACCTGGTAAGGGCTGGTAGAGATTGGCGCCACGGGCGGCACATACCCCGCGTGCCCGGGGTAACCTTCGGCGGTCGCCCACCAGGAGACGGTGAAGTTGAACGTGCTGGTGACGCCAGAACCGACGTCGATCGTCCTTGCAACGCCAAGGCTTTGCTCAACATGCTGCACATTAACGGCGTCTTGCTGAACGCTGATTCGGGTCGCCAGGTTTTCGAGCGGGTTGTTGCGGTCGGTAAACGCAAACGGAAGATCGACCGTGTTGGCGTAGAAATACCCGGGCGTCAGGTAGCCGTAATCAGCGCCCGTGAATCCACCGGTGAATGCGCTGCCGACCCACATCAGCAGGGTCTGGGTAATGACGGGCACACCTGCCACAAGAAATACCTGGTTATTCGGGCCGCCATATAAATAGGGATTTGCAATATCTGTATTCACGTAGACTAAATCACCTGCTACGGCAACCATGCGTTGTGTGATGATGTTCGACGGCCCGAGGCTCCAGGTGATGAAGGGGGTATATTGTCTACCAGTGGTTGGAATGATCGTCTGGACACAGGCGACTGCCCCAGACTGGCAACCGCTGCTTGGGGTAAAGCCATTCTCGGAAAAGACGCGGTATGGCGGAATATCAACGTAGGGTGTGCTGGATGTGGGTTGCTTCATGAACGCGCACCCTTTGCCAGTAGTGACCGGGACCGCATCAATGGGGCAGGCGCGCACGATGACGGTCAGGCTCTCATTGGTATACGTGAGCGGATGGCAGTGTGACGCACAATCGTATGGCGGTGTGGGGTCGCCGGTGTAGTTCAGCGCCAAGCCCCAGTTCCCGCCGTCGCCTGGCAGAACAGACACCGTGTTCATTTGATTGGGCCAAAATCCCGATATGGCGGCATTGGCTTTCGTTAATAGCTGTCCTTGATATGCGACTGGATGAAAGAGTTGAGGGCTCCAGTGATTGCTTGAATCAATCTCGATGGATACACGGGTGTTGTCAACCAGATGCAGCGACAGCGCCGTAATAACGTGTGTGGTGGAGATGTCAAAGCTGTACGTCATCACGCCGGTGCCTGCCACACTGCCGTTGCCGAAGTTTTCGCCGGGCAAGTCGGCCAACTGGACTGCATTGGCGGCTTCGACGATGTACATATTCTGGTTCGGATCTGCCAAAGCCGGTGGGTGGACGTGTATCTCACATGCCGAGGTGTCGCCGCTCAAAACAACATAGTTGGGATTTGCGCCATCCGAAGCGGCGTTGCCACAGAAGCCACTGGTCCCGCCTTGTTGCACACCAATGTTCAGCGCGCCTTCCACAGACATAGTAATCCCTTTCGTCCATGTTTGTTTTTGCAACGCTTTGACGCCTACGGCCATAAAGGTGCTGTTGGGAATACTGGGTGGGGCATAAACGTGATCGGTGTTGTAATCGTCAGCGCTGCTCATCGTCGGGATGGGTTGCGCAGGAATGTAGTTGACTGGCACAGCGTTCTGCAATTGCGGCGCCTGGTAGTTAATGATCAGCATGAAACCGCCGCCGCGATTGACGTTGGTCGGGTCTGCAATGTCAGCGATCGACCCACTCGACCATGTAGCGATGGCGGGAATGGAGGCCGCTTGACACAAGACGGACAGAAACAGCGGGCCGCACGCGGTTTCGTTCGGTGAAATCAAGATCAAGCCGTTGTTCGCGCCGTTGACCCATTGCTGTATCAGGCTGGCCGGAACCGTCCAAGTCGAGATATAGCCATGCTTGGGCCACGACCCGCCTGGACTGACGCTGAGTGTGCCAGAGCCGTCCGGATTGGCGCTGCCGGCTACGAGCGGCGTTGTGGCGTGTGACGGTTGTTGCCCCCAGCCGGTGGCCTGCGCATCCCAGGCTGAGGTGATTGGATAGACATTCACCCAGGTATTGGATTGCAGTTGTACCCCATTCGCGCTCGGGAACAACCCGTCTGTCGCGACGACCCACAGGCTTGAATCCAGCACAGTAGCGCCAAGTGGAAGCGTGAGGCTGGTGATATTGCTAAAGCGGATCAGCCCGCGCAAAAGCGGGCATCTATCGATACCGGCTCCGACGCCAATCCCGCCTGAATCCGCCTGCCAGGGATTCCATCCGTAGCCACAGTTGGCGAAGTCGCCAATGCCTACCGCATCAAGCGGTTGCAACAACTGCATGATGGGATCGAGCACCACCGGATAAACGCGCGACGCATCGGTCCACCACGACCACGGCGTTTCGATGTCCACCAGCCACTGGCCGTCCGGTTGTTGCAACACCCGATACATGGCGCGAACGGACTTTGAGTGGTCCTTCTGCTCATACGCGCTCGCCGGTGGAATTTGTATCACGGTCTGTCCGGCGCTATTGCGAACTTCCAGTGCGCCTGTGGTGGTGAACGCGGTTTGTTGCGCAATACGATTGGAATACAAGGCTTCACCCGGCAGGAGGCGCAGCGCAACGGCGAATGACAGACTCCCAATTGCGTTTGGAGCGCGCGGTCGTTCCGTGATGACCAGGTTCTGTTCGACCCTACCTGGGCTGGCGATTACCTGTGGCTTCACACCCGCCCACGTCCAGCTCGATGGATAGTCGATCTGTGCCGCGTCTGCTGAGAGCGTGCCGGTGACCGACTGCGTGAGCGCCAGTGCGCTCGCAATCGGGGTTGTCTTTCCATTGCTTTCATTGATAGCAAGCGCGAGCGGTTCCCACCCGACAATGTCATTACCGTTGCGCACCCGCAGAGCAGCTCCCGTTGCGGCGACGCTGATATCGAGGCTGTTGGCATGATTGGTGAAACCGCCGCGCGCGGGTTGGAAGTGCGTGTCAATCGACTGCCATTTCCCATTGGCGTCCTGGTAATTCAGCGGACTCGACGATAGGGTTACCTGATGCTTACCGCCGCCCAGATTCACGTCGTTTGTGTAAGTTGATGTGAGTGCAGACTTTTTTCTTGGCGCCGCCGCTTGATTCGCGGGCGCGGACGGAGGTGAAGACAGCGTTGGTTGCTGTGCGGCAGCCAAGACAAACGGCTGTGACACCGGTTGAATTGAGGGCGCCGCAGACGCCAAAGGCGTGGCTGCAGGCGGAGAAAGCGTCACCGTGCTGTCTGATTGACAACCGGCCATGACCACGATCGTCACGGCGACTGAAACTGACACCCAACTACGAGCTAATAGCTTGTTCAAACCATCACTCCTACACAACCCACGATGCCGGTAACAGTGGCGACAAGGATTAGTAGTGGCTAGCTGGATGGAGCACAGATGAGCAATACCGGTCAGCAACAGAAATGAAAGCGCTTGCGAAAAAAGCCTTCAACGGTAAAAATATACCATAAAAATGGTATGACATACGCATTTATTTGAAACTGCAATGATCCCTTCCGAAATCAATCGCGATGCTCTTCATTTTCCGGTATAACGCTTTGGGTTGGTTGCAAAGCGAGCGCTTTTTAATCTGAACGTGCTTCTGGTAACCCCGCCTCGTTCTCTATGTGCAACTGCACATCAATCCCCGCCGGCGTGAACCCGAACACCCTGCCGAAGAAAACCAGTTGGGCATCCAGTGAATGTTTGATGTTCTCGGCTTTGCGGAAGCCATGCCCCTCGCCCTCGTACGGGACATACGCCACCGGCAGCCCTTTGGCGCGAACGGCGTCGAAGATGGTTACAGCCTGCGACGGCGGCACCACCTTGTCTTCCAAGCCCTGAAACAGGATCATCGGGCACTGAATCTGATCGACGAAGTGAATCGGCGAGCGCGCCACATAGATATCGCGCCGGGCGGGATACGGCCCCACTATGCTGTCGAGATAGCGCGACTCGAACTTGTGCGTGTCGGTCGCCAGCGTTTCCAGATCGCTGATGCCATAATAACTCGCGCCCACCGCAAACACGTTGCGGAACGCCAGCGCCGCCAACGTGGTGTACCCGCCGGCGCTACCGCCCTTGATCGACAGACGCCTTCCATCCACCAGCCCTTGATCGGCCAGGTAGCGCGCGCCATTGACGATGTCATCGATATCAACGATGCCCCACTGGCCGTTGAGGCGCTGGCGGAAGGCGCGCCCGTAACCGGTGCTGCCGCCATAGTTCACGTCGAGAACGGCGAACCCGCGGCTGGTCCAGTATTGCGTGCTGAGGCTGAATGTGGCAGACGTCGCCCCGGTCGGCCCGCCGTGTGCGGTGACCAGTAGCGGCGGCTTCTCGCCTGCCGGTGCGGTGTAGTCGCGGTTCGCCGGCGGGTAGTAAAAGCCATAGGCCGTCAGCCCATTCTCGGTTGGGAACTCCACTTCCTGCGCGACCGACACATAGCCTGGGTCGATCTGCGTGAAGCGCTCGTCGCTCGATCGACGCAAGGTCTCAATCGCGCCGGAGCCAAAATCGAGCCGCATGATAGCGGAAGGCGCGCGCGGCGTTCCGGCGATGAAAAGCGCCTGGCGCCCGTCCACACGAACCTGCCGGATGTCGCTGTACACACCCAGCGTCGTCAGCACCCGCGTCGGGATATCCAGCGATGCCAGCGTGGACTGGCCGTTCTGCGTGTATGCGCACACGATCTGATCGGTCGAAGCGTAGCCGTAGACGCTCGCGCCCAACCCCCACTGCGGTTGCCCAAACTCCGCCGCCATGTCGGTCAGTCGCTCGATGCGCGATCCATTCCAACGGCACAGGTTCCACCAGTTGGATCGGTCGGAGGCGAAGGTCAGCATGCCGTCCGGCGACCACACGGGTTGGAAGATCGATTCCTCCTGACCACCGGCGACGCATTGCGCATCTACGAGGTCACCAGATTCGTCGAATCCGGCCGCCCACAGTTCGGTTCCATCCCATGGCATGTTGGGGTGATTCCAGGTCAGCCACGCCAGCCGCGCGCCGTCCGGGCTGAGGCAGGGTGTGGAGTAAAAATTGTTCCCAAAAATGAGCACGCGCCCGCCCGCTTCGTCGCCGCGCAGGTCGAGCGCCACGAGCGTGTTGACGGCCTCCTGTCCAGTGTTGGTGTGATCCTCGCGCACGGCGATCAACCGGTGACGCGTCCGGTCGACGACGACATCGGCATAGCGATAGGCGCTTTCGGGTGTCAGCGCTTCAGGCATTTCGCCCGCGCGCACGCGGTACAGGCGCTGATCCTTGAAGTTGGAGAAATAGACTGTCCCGTTGTCGACCATCCAATCTCCTCCGCCATACTCATGGACGCGCGAGCGCGCGTACCACGGCGCCGCGATGACGTCGGCGGTGGAACCATCCGGCGCGCGCCGCACGATCACCTGTCGCCCGCCTTCCAGCGGCCTACCCTCAGACCAATAGAGGTCCGCGCCGTCAATGGCGGTGTTGCTCAGCCCAATCGAAGCCGAGACGATCAAGTCCGAAGTGATCGGAGATTCCCAAGCGCCGCAGGGTGCAACTTTTGTGTGGGTCATAGTTACCAACTATTCATCATCTTCAGAAACCTTTCAACCACCAGTGGATCGAACTGCGTGCCTGCGTGACCGGTCAAATACTTGAGGACTGCATCTTTTGTCCAGGCCGGACGATAAGGGCGGTTAGAAGTCAATGCATCCCACACATCCACCACTGCAAAGATGCGGGCTGTCAGAGGAATAGCATCTCCTTTTAGCCCGCGCGGGTAGCCAGTTCCGTCCCAGCGTTCATGATGATATAAGGGGATGTCCAGAGCAGGCACAAGGTATGGGATTTTTGAAAGTAGATCATAAGCATAGATGGGGTGCTGGCGCATGATCTGCCATTCGTCATCGCTGAGTGGACCTGGTTTGAGCAGAATGTAGTCTGGAATACCCATTTTGCCAATATCATGCAGCAGCGCGCCGCGCTGGACATGCACGAGTTCTTCGTCGCTAAATCCAAAGGGCTGCGCCAGATTTCGTGTGAGCTCCACAACCCGCTGGCTGTGGCCTGCCGTTTCATGCTCGCGCAATTCAAGCGCATTCGCCCAGCCTGCGAGCGTTGTGTCGTATGTCACGACAAGGTCTGCGGCGGCTTTCAGGGATTGCTCATGCATCGTCGCGCGGTGAATGGCGTTTGCGGCGATATCGGCGATGGCAGAAAGCGTCCGGACTTCGGGTTCAGCAATGTCTGTTTTTCGTCCCATCCAGATAAAGCCAATCATTTTTTCCTGCACGATCAGAGGAACGCCCGCGCTGCCGCGAATCCCGGCGCGCGCCCATTCGTGGTAAAACAGGTTCGGATCCTTCTGCAGATCATGTGTCCAGTAGGGTTGAAGTGTTTCACTGATGATGGCGTTGATGCCCGTCCCTTTCTTTTGAGTCGAGCCGAGCAGGTGTTCCCATGTGCCATAGGCGGCTTCCACAACGGCATCGCCGGTTTTCAGATCGATGATTTCGATGGTGAGCGCATCAGAATGAAGCAGACCGACGAGTTGCTCAATGATCGCGGGGAGCATGTCGGACCGGGTGGGCGCGAAACGCAACGCCGCGCTAAGCGTGGCGATCGCCTGCGATTCGTGTTCGTGCTGTTTGCGCTCGGTGATATCGCGGACGATATTCATGATGGCCGGCGTGCCAGCGTATTCAAAGAATTGCGCGGTGAATTCGGTATGGACGGAATGCCCGTCTTTGTGACGGAGCGCTGTTTCGAAGCTTACGACGCCGCGCCTTTGCAGCTCGGCTTGCCTGAATTGCACTTCTGCTTCCGTCACGTCGGGTTCCAGCGCCGGGGGCGAAAGTGCCAGCATTTCCGCAGCCGTATAGCCCAGCATTCTGGGCGCCGCATCATTCACTTCGATAAAAGTGCTGTACTGCGTGCCTGGCAAAATCAGGAAAATCGCGATGCCGTCTCTGTTGGCTTGGAACAGGTCGCGATATTTCTTTTCACTCTGCACAACTCTTTCTTCCGCAAGTTTGTGTTCGGTGATATTTTTCGAAAATACCGACACCCCGAACACCTCGCCATTGCGCTCCAGCCGGTTGAAACTCACTTGCAGGATTTTCTTGCCTGCGTCTACACTGTATTCGGTTGTAAATGAACCTTCCCTCAGCGCTCGCTGATAAAGCGCATACCAGTGCTTTACAGAGTCGTCGGTTGGCATGATATCTTTCAGAAGCATGCCTTTCTCAACGTGTAAGCCGCGTGCCTCGAAAAAGTCTGCGAAGCTCTGGTTAAACGACAATAAACCCGCTGTTCCGGTATCGATAGTCCAGATCATATCGGTTGTGCTTTCGACGATCGAATGCAGCAGCGCCTGCGATTCAGCCAGCACCGTCTCCGCGCGTTTCAGGTCGGTAAGGTCTATATCAATGCAGAATAACTCGGCCGCGCGTCCTGGCGGCTTCACAATGGCATGGCTGGAATAGACCGCAACGCGTGATCCATCCTGGCGCATCAGGGATAACTCTCCCGCAGGGACAGGCTGCCCCGTCTCGGCCATGTGTTGAATCGCTCCCTTCACGCCCTCCTGCATTTCGGTTGGAATGATCAATTCCAGCAAGTTGCGCCCGATGGCTTCTTCCGCCGTGTAGCCGTAGATATGTTCGGAACCCTGATTCCAGTATTGCGTTGTGCCGTCCATGGCATAGCCCTGCACAGATATGGATGTGAGGTATTGCAGCAGTGTGCGAAAGCGGCTCTCGCTTTCGCGCAACGCGTCTTCCGCTTGTTTGCGTTCGGCAACTTCGGCCAGCAATGCCGTATTGGCGGCGCTCAACTCCGCAGTGCGTTCTGCCACATGGGATTCAAGGTTGGCATTGTGTTGTCTGAGCGTCCGGCGAACCGCTTCCAGTTTTCGCGTTGTCGCCTCAAGAAAGATGATCAGCAGAACTAAAACCGCAAAGCTGGCAATGGCAACGATAATTTGTGGCTGATAAATTTCCCAAAAAGTCGTCATAGAAATATTCCCGAACTTGCGCTGACGAAAGGACAAGAATAATGTGCTGCAAAGTGTACCGCAAAACGGGCATGTTGATTCATGTTGATCGCCAGTGTGATTAAGCGATTACGCGGCAAATAGAAGGTGGCGGAGCGCGCCAATAACCGCGCCGGCAAGGATGAGCCACACGGAGTTCGGCTTCAATCGCGCGAGGATCGCGAGCGACACGACGGCAATGGCGGCGGTCAGCGGATCGACAAGCGCGTTCTGCGTCAGTTGTGCCAGCACACCGGCCATCAGCCCGATTGCGGCGACGTTGACGCCGTCGAGCAGTGCTGAGGTCACTGGCGACCCGCGCAGCCGCGCGGCGACGCGATGGATCAGCGCGATATAGGCGAACGACGGCAGGAAGATGCCGAGCGTGGCGAGCAGCGCGCCGGGCAGTCCGCCCAGCACATAGCCGATGAATGTCGCCGTGGTGAACAACGGCCCCGGTGTGAATTGCCCGACCGCGATCGCATCCAGCAACTGCCGGTCGGTCAACCATCCCAGGTTTTGCACCAGATCGGTGCGCAGGAATGCCAATAGCACATAGCCGCTGCCATAGATCACTGCGCCGAACTTCAGGAACGTGAGGAACAGCGCGCCGAGGCTGACGGCTCCCGCAACGGAAGCGATGGCCGCAGGCACGCCGTGCATAAGACCCAACGGCAGCAGCGCCGCAAGCGGTTTGGCGCTTTGCCCTTTTGCCAGCAACCGCCCACCGCCCAGCACAATTGCCATTCCGAACAATAGGACAAGCACATTGACGCCGAGCAGATACAGTCCGACGACCGCAATCGCTGCGGCGATCGCCCACGCATCCTTCAGGATCGCGCGACCCAACGACCAGATCGCCTGCGCCACAATCGCGACGACGACGGGTTGGATGCCGTAGAACAGCCAGCCCACTTGTGGCAATTGGCCATACGTCACATACGCCCATGCCAGCGCCAGCACGATCCCCATCGCGGGCAGGATGAAGCACACGCCGCCGAGGATGAGCCCTGGCCAGCCCGCGCGCAGGTAACCGAGGTAAATGCATAACTCGGTCGAGGTCGGGCCGGGGATGACATTGGCGATGCCGAGCAGGTCGATGAACTGCGCCTGCGTCACCCACTTGCGCCGCTCCACAAGCTCCGCGCGCATCATCGCGATGTGCGCCGCCGGCCCGCCAAACGCCGTGAAGCCCAGCCGCAGAAATACGCCGGCGACTTCAGCAAGGTGGGCAGTGGGGTGCTGGGTGTTGTTTGCCATGTGCGATACAGTTTACCCGACCACGGCGTTCCTACCGCGGATGACGCCGTGACGGATAAAAACCTGGATGCCCGACGCCTCGGGCATGACGGCTTCATGCTTTATGCCCCTCGCACAGACGCGCAATTTGTTCGATAATCACCCCACCGGGATATGACGATACAGAACCAGAAAGCAGCAATGAAAAGCAGCACAACCAATGGACCCACGAGTAGCGCTGGCGCGAGTCTGAGTCCCAGCTCTGTGGAACGCGTGCGCGCCAAATGGGTCAAGAGCCTGATCGACGTCAGCCGCCGCAACAATCTGCTCTTCTATCGCGACCTGAAGCGCGGCACGCTTGATCTCACCAACGCTGCGCCCGAAGCGCTGGCCGAATTGCTTGATGGCTCGAAGGTGAAGCTGACCGATCTGATCCCGGATGGCGATGCTTCTGACGTCGGCAAAACCGCATTGCAAATTCAGCGCCGGGCGCAGGTGAACCTCGAAGAGCGCGGCTTACAGACGCTGTTCATCGCCTATGGCATGGCCAGTTGGCCTGCGCCGGACACAGCCCAGGGCAATAACTTTCCGAGCAACGGCACACCGGGCAGTGCTGCTCAGAGCAGTGCTGCTCAGAGCAGTGCTGCCCAGAGCAGTGCTGCCCAGAGCACTGATGTCAGCGCTCCTGGCGCCAAGAGCGCTGGCGCTCCGAGCACGCTTCAAAACCGACCTTACGAAGCCGCAGTGCTACTGATCCCGGTCACGCTGGATATTCGCGCGCGCGACCCGCGCGGGTCATCCCTCCAGATCATCGGCAACCCTGAGATCAACCTTGCGTTGTTGCACGTCCTCGCCAACGACTACGGCTGTGTGGTCGACCCCGACATGTTGCTGGCCGCGACAAATACTGCGACCGACACTGCCAACGGCGTTGCTGCCGAAGAGAAAGAACCCGACCCTGCCCTCGTCTTGAATCGCCTGCGTGACGCAGTGACGCAGGTGAATGGGTTTGAGGTGAAGCAACGGCTGGTGCTGGGCAATTTCTCGTTCCAGAAGATGGCGATGGTTTCCGACCTGCAACAGCATGCCGAACTGTTCGCATCGAATGATGTGCTCGCATCGCTGGCAGGCGACGAAGCCGCGCGGGGGCGTCTTGCCGCGCGCCATTCCGAGATCGAACCGCGCCAACTGGACAAGATCCTGGCAGATAACGAGTATCTGGTGCTGGACGCCGACTCCAGCCAGCAGCGCGTGATCCACTCCGTGCTGCGGATGCAGAGCGGCGTCATCCAGGGGCCGCCCGGCACCGGGAAGAGCCAGACGATTGTCAACCTGATTGCGGCCCTTGTCGCCGCCGGGCAGCGCGTGCTCTTCGTCGCCGAGAAGCGCGCCGCGCTCGATGTGGTGCTGCACCGCCTGGATCGCATCGGTCTCGGTCATCTGGCGCTCGATCTGCACGACACCGACGCGAACCGCACTGAGGCGATGCGCCGAATCGGCGCAAGCCTTGACGCAATCACCACAACTCCTCCGGTGGACGCTGCATCAATGCATGCCAAATTCGAAGATCGGCGCACCCGGCTCAATGCCCACGACGCGCTGATGCACGCTCAACGCACGCCGGCGACGATGAGCGTGTACGACCTGCAGGGGTACCTGTTGCGCGCCAGGCCGGAAGTCCGCTCAACCCTGCGTTGGCGCGGCGCCGATCTGGATCGCCTCACCCGCGAGAATGTCACGAAGATACGCGATCTGCTCAAGGAAGCAGATGGTTTTGCCCCGATCCTGCGAACCACTGGCGCACCGGTATGGGCGAATGCAACCTTGACCGACGGGCAGGCGGCACAGCAGGCGATTGATTTGGTCGCGCGGATTGCCCATCAACGGATGCCGGAGTTGCAGACAGCGCTCAGCGAGTACGCCGCCGCGAGCAAGCTGTGCATGCCGCAAAACCAGTCCGACCTGGGGGCATTCCTCCGCTTCCTCGCGCGGCTCGACAAACTCCTGTCCCAATACTCGGCCGCGCTCTTCGAGTTAAACTTGCCGCAGTGGGTCGAGACACTCTCGCCAGCGCGAAATGTGTTCTCGCGCATGCTGAACTCGGTTTTCAATGGGCAGTATCGCCAGGCGTTGAAAGATGTCCGGCGGTGTCGCAAAGTGGAACCCGAATCGACCGGCGCAGCCCAGATATTGCAGGATGTCACAGAGGCGCTGTGCCTTCAGCAAGTCTGGCGTAAGAATTCAGGGGAACTGCCCATTCCGGACAAACTGCCCTTATTTGAATCGCTGGCCAAACAGCACGAGGCGCTGAATGACGAGGTGCTGGCAGTGCTGCCATTTACCTCGCGGCTGATCAATGGGCATGAGACGCGCGACTATGCCGATCTGACCAAGGTGTTCAGTGAGCTGGACGCCGACTCAGTGACGCCCTATCAGTTGCCGCGCGCCAACGAGATTCGCGCCGAGATCGAGCGGCTGGGTGGCGGCGCATTCTTCAAGGACGCTGCGACGGACAAGTCAAACCCCGACTTCTGGCCGGAGCAATTTGAGTATGCCTGGGTCGCATCGTGCATGGACAAGGCGCTCGCTCAGGAGACGGGCCTATCCGGTTTCATCGGCAACACCTACAACACCTTCGTCAGCGACTTCAAGGAGCTCGATCGGCGGCGCGTGTCCGTAGCCGTGGATCGCGTGCAGCGCATGCATGCCGAGCGCGCCATCGCCACGCTCAACCAGCACCCGGAACAGTTACACCTGGTGAAGCGCGAGTTGGAAAAGAAACGCCGCCAGATGCCATTGCGCAAGCTGCTGGCGTCCGCGCCCGATGTGCTCACTGCGATATGCCCATGCTGGATGGCCAGCCCGCTCTCGGTCAGCCAGCTGCTGGCGTCCGACCACAAGGTCTTCGACATCGTCTTGTTTGACGAAGCCAGCCAGATTCCACCTGAGGACGCTGCGCCCGCCATCATGCGCGCCACGCACGTCGTCGTCGCTGGCGACAAGCACCAACTGCCGCCGACGCGGTTCTTCGCTTCTGAGGAGCCGGACAGAGACGATGACAACGAGGAGCAACTCACCACAGAGGGCTTCGAGAGCCTGCTCGATTTGATGAGCGCAATGAGCGGAAGCTGGTGGTTGAACTGGCATTACCGCAGCCGCGATGAGTCCTTGATCGCGTTCTCGAATCAACACATCTACGCCAACCGGCTGATCACATTCCCCAGCGTCGGCGGCGACCATGTCTTGTCGCATGTGCTTGTGCCGCCTGACCCTGCCGACCAACGGGTTCAGGCGGACGTCACGCGCAGTAATCCAACGGAAGCCCGCCGGGTCGTCGAGATGATCCTGGAGCACGCCCGCACCCGTCCACACGAGTCACTCGGCGTAATCACACTTGGCATTCGACATGCCCAGCGCATCCAGGATGAACTGGATCATCAGTTGCCTTTATATCCCGAGCTCGATGACTTCTTCGCATCGGGGCATAATGAGCCGTTTTTCATCAAAAACCTCGAACGGGTGCAAGGCGATGAGCGCGATGCAATCCTCTTGAGCGTCGGGTATGGCAAAGACCAGAATGGCAAGCTGCCCTATCGGTTCGGCCCGCTGCTTCAAGAGGGCGGAGAGCGGCGCCTCAACGTCGCTGTGACGCGCGCGCGTGTGCGGCTTGCGCTCGTGTCCTCATTCAGCCACACCGACATGGACCCGAACCGGACGAAGGCGCGCGGCGTCGAGTTGCTCAGGCTGTATCTGGAGTATGCGGCCAGTCAGGGAACCACTCTAACTGCCCGGCAGAGCGGGAATGTTGATCTGAATCCGTTCGAGCAGGATGTAAAAGAGGCGTTGACTGCCAAGGGACTGCACCTTGTGCCGCAATGGGGCGTGTCCGGTTATCGTATCGACTTTGCGGTTCAGCATCCCGAACATCCGGGCAGCTTCGTCCTCGCGATCGAATGCGACGGGGCCAGTTATCATTCTGCATCAACCGCGCGCGATCGCGACCGCCTGCGCCAGCAACAACTCGAAGCACTGGGCTGGTCGTTCCTGCGCATTTGGTCCACCGACTGGTTCTTCAGGAGAGACAAAGAGATCGAACGCGTCATGGCTGCATACGATCTAGCCTTGAAACGCTATGACCAGCGCGCGGCTGAAGAAGCGAGCGTCACACTGGCTAAGAACTCACCCGCTCCGCTTCCTCCGCCCGCAGTCGCGCAAGTCGCGCCGCCTGCACAACCCGAATCCCCCTTGCCGCAGCGCGCACAGCGGCCCAACGTGCCAAAGCGCCCTACCATTGGCGAGTACCGGCAAACCGAACTTGTCGCACTCGCGCGCTGGATTCAATCAGACGGGTTATTGAAGACCTCCGATGTGATCGAGGACGAGATGATGGCGGAGCTCGGCTTCAAACGCCACGGCCCGCGCATTGACGAAGCCATCCGCGCAGCCATAGACGCGGCGAACGCCAAAGCCAAAACCCACGATTGAAATCGCGGTGATTGAACTCAGTTTCTTCCAGACCGGCGTGGTGGCTGCGGTAGTAAGCGAAAACCATGCGGCCGGCGGCGACGGGCGGGTGTACGGGATTCGGCTCCACTAAAACAATGGAATTGGTGCACAATTAAGGTATCAGGCATCGGTCTATCATCTTACAGGTGCACAATGAATAGTGAGCAACGAGTTAGTGACACATTTCCGCATACGATTGCTAACACCGCCCCAGGAAAATTGGAGGAGGCGCTTAGCATGAGCCAGGCACAGCTTAAGGAAACACAGCGCCTGGCACAAGTGGGAAGTTGGGATTGGGACGTCGATAACGATATAACGATCTGGTCGGATGAGCTATATCGCATCATGGGTTGGTCCCCGAATGTGCCTGCCCCGAGCTACAAGGAACAGGTTGTCATTTATACGCCCAAAAGCTGGGCGTTTGTGATACAGCATGTCGAACGGGCGCTGACCACCGGTGAACCCTATGCCATGGAGCTTGAAATAGTGCGCCCGGATGGCGGCGTTCGCACAATATCCGATCGAGGAGTTGCGGTTCAAAACGATACGGGTCATGTCTTCAGGTTGTACGGCACTGTGCAGGATATTACTGAGCGCAAGCAGGCTGAAGAGAAGCTCTTACAGGGCTATGCCAAGCTGCGTCAGACATTGCGAGGCGCCATCAATGCGCTTTCATCGGCAACCGAAATCAGGGATCCTTACACCTCCGGGCATCAGACCCGCGTTGCCTCTCTGGCGTCTGCCATTGCAAAAGAGATGGGGTTTACTGAGAATGGGGTTGAGGGGGTGGAGATTGCTGCGCTGGTGCACGATATTGGAAAACTGGGCATTCCGGGCGACATTCTCAACAGGCCGACCCGGCTGACGGCGGTCGAGTACATGATAGTCAAGACACACGTCGATGTCGGTTATACGATCCTGAGCAAGATCGATTTCCCATGGCCGGTTGCACAAATGGTGCAACAGCATCACGAACGGCTCGATGGGTCGGGTTATCCGTTGGGACTGACAGGGCGCGATATTCTGCTGGAGGCAAAGATACTGGCAGTGGCCGATGTCGTGGATGCCATGGTGTCACACAGGCCATATCGCCCAGCGCTTGGCGTCAATACGGCCTTGGAGGAAATAGGCAAATACCGGGGCGTCTATTATGACGAGACAGTGGTGGATACCTGTACAAAGCTGTTTCTGGCGCATCGATTTGCATTTGAGTGAACCGATTCCGACGTGCGACGCCGCCCACGCCGTAACGATCACCGCGCCAGCGCCAGATGGAGCGTGTACTACACCGCCTTCCTGGAGCCAGGCAGCTTCGTCATGGAGCGCAAGATGCGGCGTTGCTGGGAATCGAGCAAAGGGCCGAAGCGGTTTTCAACTCTGTCGTTCGCCAAGACAGTAACACAGCCCGTCCGGCGCCACAACGAAAAAGACCTTGAATGTTTTGTCGCCGTGCTGGTCAATGCGGAAGCCAGCCTCTTCTCTTTCCAGGCCATTCGACTTCAGTTCCGCGAAGGCTGCTTC
>Ga0114951_10003431_pt1 | contig 16410 bp, 12 predicted proteins | sample AM7aDNAmetaG_FD_88677 | JGI IMG/M metagenome (GOLD analysis project Ga0114951, IMG submission 88677) | Freshwater microbial communities from Finland to study Microbial Dark Matter (Phase II) - AM7a DNA metaG | ecosystem: Environmental > Aquatic > Freshwater > Lake | place: Finland: Lake Alinen...
GCCGTCAACGGCGGGCCCTGCGCGGCGCCGGCGGAGTTCTTCACCAAACCGGAGGCGCTCGGGCTGTTCCGGAACCGGCTGCGCTATCTTGTGGCGCGCTGGGGATACAGCAGTTCGGTGATGGCGTGGGAACTGTTCAACGAAGTGGAGTTCGCCGACTACGGGCCGGGCGATTTCGATGCCCACCGGGGGGAGGTGCTGGCGTGGCACAGGGAGATGGCCCGCTGCCTGCGCGAGTGCGATCCATGGCATCACCTCGTGGCCACTTCCTCCGACATCGACTTGCAGCGCCGGCTGCTGGACGAAGAGGCGCTCGACATGATTCAGCTTCACCTCTACGACCGGCAGGACGTCGCCACGCGGCTCGCGGAGAAGTGCGCGGAATTGACGCGGCTCGTTGAAGCGCCGCTGCTGGTGGGGGAGTTCGGCCGGAAAGATGAAAATGCCGGCCCTGCCCTGGTCACCGACGGGGTCGTCGCCGCCGCGATGGGAGGGATCGGCGTGGGGGCGCTGCCCTGGCTGCAGGATGTCACGGCTCCTTCCGCCTGCTATGCGCGTCTGGGCGCGGCGCGGCTCTTCCTGGAAGGGATTCGCTGGGAGGAGGGGCAGTTCGAGCCGATGCCGGTTTCCATAGTCCGGCAAACCGGCGCGCCGGCGCATGGAATCGGGCTGAAAGGACGCAAGCAGATGCTGGCGGTCGCCTGGCCCGGTCCGGGCGCGCGGGAGGGGGAGGAATTGACACTGCGCATCGGCGGGGCGCATGGGCGTTTCACCTGCGAGGTATGGGACCTGGAGCGCGGGAAAACGCTGCGCAACAGCATTCTGACCGCCACGGCGGACGCCCTGGACCTGGACATGGTCGCTGTTGTGGGGCCGGTCGGCTTCAAGATTGAACAGATTCAACGTTGAACATTCAAGTGAGGGCGAAGGAGGGGAACGACGGCGTTTTCAGCCCTGCGCCCGCATCGGGGCCGTATTCGTTGCTCATGGAGCGTCGAGCGTCGAACGCCGGAAGTGGGGCCCGGAGTCCGTCTCCCTCATTTGTTTGCGTTCAAGCGCTTAATCTGTTATAAACGCAAGTTCAAGTTACCCGTTGGGAGCGCGGACTCACCGGGCTTGCCCGCCCGCGCAGCGCGCCGGGAACCATGGCCAGGGATGAAACGGCTGGCCTTCAACTTTGCAGACCTGAGGGATAGCGCATGGCAGATGTCAAGCAGTCCGCGATCAAAGAGATTTTCGATGATCCCAAGACGGGCCGACTGGACTTCATCAACGCCCGGACGATAGCGTACAGCGTCGCAGGGGAGATGGACACCGTCGCCCAGTGCGTCACCGAGGCGCAGGAGAAGAAGGGTGCGCGCGCCGCGGTGATCGCCGGCGTGGGGCTCTGGATCATGGCTAAATATCGCGAGGCGGCGGACGCCCTCGCCGCCGCGGCCGACGAGGCCGATGGCGGGTACTTCCTTGCCCTGTGCCAGATCGAGCTGGGGCAATACGACGCGGCGATCAAGAGCATTCAGCAGACGGCGCGCGCCGGGCAGGATGAATTCGCCTGCGGCGTCGCCCACGTGGAAGCGCTGCGCCGCGCCGGCAAGATCGAGGAGGCGCTCGCCAAGGTCAAGACCCTGCAGAAGGGGCACGAGCAGGAAGCGGAATTGCACTATCAACTCGGCCGCTGCCTGGAAGAGCAGATCGGCTTCGAGAAGGCGGTTGAGTCGTATGAGCGCGCCGTGGAACTGGACCCGCAGCACACCGCCGCCCTCTTCCGTCTCGGCTTCTGGAACGACCTGCGCGGCAACGACGAACAGGCGCTCGATTACTATGAGAAGGCCGTCGCCATCCGCCCGGTGCACACCAACGTGCTGTTGAATCTCGGCCTGCTTTACGAAGACCGCGGCGACTACCCGAAGGCGGCGGAGATGTTCGGCCGCCTCCGCGAAGCGCTTCCCACCGACCCGCGCGTCAAGATGTTCAACAAGGATGTCGCCGCCAGCCTGGACATGTTCTACGACGAGGCGATGGAGCGGCGCGAGCACCGCACCGCGGCGCTGCTGCGCATCCCGCTCAGCGAATTCGAGCTTTCCGCTCGTTCGCGCGCCTGCCTCGAAAAGATGAACGTGCGTACGCTGGGCGACCTGGCGCGCCTCACCGAACACGAAGTCGCCAACTCCAAGAACTTCGGCGAGACCAGCCTCTCCGAACTGCGCGCGCTGCTGGAGTCCAAGGGCCTGCAGTTCGGCCTGGGCCGCACCGAACGCGCCACCGCGCCGGCGGCGCTGGGCGCCCCCGAGGATCAGGGGGACGTGCTCGCCAGAAAGGTCGGCGAACTCGACCTGTCCGTGCGCAGCCTCAAGTGCATCCGCTCGCTCGGCTGCGAGACGCTGGCCGACCTCGTCCAGCATTCGGACAAGGAATTGCTGGAATGCCCCAATTTCGGTCAGACCTCCCTCACTGAAGTGAAGCGCCGGCTGGAAGCGTTCGGACTGACGCTCAAAGGGCGGGAGTGACCGGAGCGCGCTTCAGGGCGCGCAACCGTCGCGGCGGGCCATAGATGTACGATCACATTCAAGGCGATCTGGTTTCCAAATCGCCGACGCAGGCGGTCATCTCGGCCGGCGGCGTCGGCTACCGCCTGACCATCCCACTTTCCACCTTCGACGCGCTGCCCGCCGGCGGGTCGGCGCGTCTTTTTGCCTACCTCCAGGTGCGCGATGACGCCCTCAAGCTCTACGGCTTCGCCAGCGAGGCGGAGCGCCGCCTCTTCACGCAACTGATCAGCGTCAGCGGCATCGGGCCGAACACCGCCATCGCCGTGCTCAACGGCATCCGCCCGGAGGACTTCCGCCGCGCCGTGGCCGCCGAGAAAGCGGATGAACTCTGTCGCATCAAGGGGATCGGCCGCAAAACGGCGGAGCGCATCATCGTCGATCTCAAGCGGGAGATGGAGCGCGAACTGATCGAGGAGACCGGCAAGAGCTCCGGCGCGCGAGGGGCCGTTTCCGACGCCGTCGCCGCCATGCTCGCCCTGGGCTACACCCGCAGCTCCGCCGAGAAGGCCGTCACCCGCGCCCTCGACAAACTCGGACGCGAAGCGCCGCCGGAAGAGGTGGTAAGGGAAGCGCTGCAGTTGGTGTGAGACGGGCGGCGGAGAAGCGGATGCGCAGGGGCGTTCCACGAACTCGGCACAATTCAAGGATGCAAAATCAATGAAGATGGAACCTGTTCGCATCGGAATCATCGGTTGCGGGGTGATCGCTCAGCGCCATTTGAAGGGGGCGGCTGGCTCGCCGCTGATCGACGTGGTGGCGGTGGCGGACATCCGCGAAGACGCAGCGCGGCAGACCGCCCGGACCTTCGGCGTCGCGACGGTGTACCACAGCGCCGAAGCCCTCCTGAACGACGAGCGCGTGGAGGCCGTGGTGCTGGCGATGCCTGCGGCGCCGCGCACGAAGATTGCGCTGCGCGCCCTGGCGAAGGGAAAACACCTCCTGACGGAAAAACCCGTGGCCATGAGCGCCCTAGAGGTCAGGAAGATTATCGCCGCGCGGCGAGGGCGCGTGGCGGCGTGCTGCTCTTCGCGCATGCGGTTCCAGCCCTCGGCCCGGGCGGCGTCTGAGTTCATTGCCACCGGCGCGCTCGGGGCCATTCGCCTGCTGCAATGCCGCTGCCTCTACCCGGACGGCGGCGCTCCCAAGAGCGCGCCGCCCACCTGGCGGCTTCGCACGGTGGAGAACGGCGGGGGCATCCTGATGAACTGGGGCTGCTACGACCTCGATTACCTGCTGGGCCTGTGCGGCTGGACGCTTCGGCCCAAGTTGGTCCTGGCCCAGACGTGGACGATCGCGCCCCAGTTCGCCTCGCACATCGCCCCCGACTCGGACGCCGAGACGTATTACGCGGCGATGATCCGCTGCGAGAAGGGGGAGATGATTTCTCTCGAACGGGGGGAGTACTGCGCCGCCGCCGAGGAGGATTCCTGGCGCATTGTCGGCACGAAGGGATCCCTGCGCCTGACGATGACTCCCGCGCAGGGCAAGAAGCTCTACCACGACGACGGGTCGAAAGGAAACGGCATCGAGACGCGCGTCCTGTGGAAGGGGGATGAGAATTACGATACGGCCAACTTCGGCCCCATCCGCGACTTTGCGCAGGCGATCCGGGAGAAGCGTTCTCCGATGACCACTCTGGAGCAGGCGCTTGTCCTCCAGCAGATCAGCGACGCCATCTATGCTTCCGCCGCGCGGGGCAAGGCCATCACGCTCCGCTGAAGTCTGCGAGGCGGAGCATTCAGGAGACCACCGATGAAGTACGCGTTTATGACGTTTTCCTGCCCGGAGTTGACGCTGGACCAAGTCCTCGCGATGGCCACACGCTTCGGGTACGACGCGGTTGAGCCCAGGATTGACAGCCAACACGGCCACGGGATTGAGACGAGCCTGACTGCCGCCGAGCGCGCTCAGGTCCGCCGGAAGGTTGCCGCAGGCGGCGTCGCGCTGTGCTGCCTGGCAACGTCGCACTCGTACGCTGATCCGGCCAAGGCGGCCAAAGAGGTCGAAGGAACCATCGCCAGCGTTCGACTGGCCGCCGACGTGGGCGCTCCGCGCGTGCGCGTCTTTGGCGGACGCATTCCCGCCGGGGTCTCGCGAGAACAGGCCAGCGACCTTCTCGTGGATTCCCTGCGCTCCGTTGCCAGGGAAATCGCCGGCCTGGGCGTCACCGTGTGCATGGAGACGCATGACGATTGGTGCGACCCGTCCGATCTGGCGGCGGTCATCCGGCGCGTCAACCACGGGGCCATCGCCGTCAACTGGGACATCATGCACCCCGTGCGACGGGCGCATAAGACGGTGCAGGAGGCTTTCGACACCCTGAAGCCATGGATACAGCACGTTCATTTCCATGACGGCGTCACCGCCGGAGATGGGAACCTGGTCTTTGCCCGCATCGGTTCCGGCGAGGTGGATCATCGCGCCGCCGTGCGTCTGCTGAAACAGGCGAAGTACGCCGGCTACCTCAGCGGCGAGTGGATGGACTGGGAACCCGCCGAGACGCACCTCCCTCGCGAGTTGGCGACGATGAAGCAGTACGAGAAGGGACGGTAATCTTCCGTTTGCGGGAACTCACAGGAGCCGCCGCGAGCGCGTCCTTTTGCTGCGCTTCGGCGCACGAAGCCGCGCCGGGTTCCATTCGACTTCGCTTCAAAGCAAGGAGCGTGAGCGTGATTATCCCGCGCGGCGCATTCCGTGGATCAGTGGGGCTCCTCTTCTGCCTTCTGCTTGCCGGTTGCGCTCAGCCGAAGGTGCAAGTGATTCGCTGGGATGCTCTCACGGCGCGTGGGTATGCCGCGTCCGATCCCATTGCCTATTCCCGCGTGAATATCGACCTGGACGAAGCCGGGCAGGCGTTCCAAATCCGAATGCCGGGGGGCAAAATCCTGCCGACGTCCGCCATCACGTTGGAGATGTTCTCGCAGGGCGGTCCTCAGAAAGATGATGCCCAGGGCGCCCGCTTCTTCAATGTTCTTTTTCCCGCATTGTGGAGGTCGGGGGGCGGGTACACCTTTGAGTTCGAGAATGGCCGGTTGGTCGGGCTCGGCATCGGCGTACTTAATTTTCAGGTTCCCGATGAGGGGCGGCCGGCGATTGGCAAATCAGGCGCGACGGTGCTGTACACGCTGCCGCTGACGGAATCCTAACTGGTTGACCTCTTCGGCCCGTATCGAGACAAGATCATCGTATCGGGATTCGATGCGCCGGTAAGCCTGCCCCCCGCACAATAGCCGCCGATGCTCGCCAAGGCTTGCGAGACATTATCCGTTTGATGGCGTGAAGACCGGTTATTTGGACGAGGTGGCGTCAGAAGCTGTTTTGCTCTGTTGAAACCATCGTGACGGCGTGTCGCTCTTCGTGTGGTCGAGGTGGGGACACAAAACTTTCCTTTGGAAAGTATTGTGTCCCCACCGGCCCGGCCTGCCAACCGGGATGATTTCAACAGAGCAAAACAGCTTCTAGGTTTCCTTCGGCCGGCTGTTGTCGGGCAAGTCGATGTAGCGCGTGCGGTTGCGGCCTGCTTGCTTGGCCTGGTAGAGACACCGGTCGGCTTCTTCGAGCATGATGGCTCCGTCGAGGCTGTCGGAGTCGTGGCGGACAAAGGCCACCCCGACGCTGATCGTGATGCCGGGCACGCCGGGCACCCAGCGCTTGGAAGATTCCTCGATGCCCATGCGCATCTTCTCGGCCACCGTCAGCGCTCCCTCCAGCGTCGATTCCGGCAGCAGCGCAACGAACTCCTCGCCTCCGATGCGCGCCACGCAGTCGGAGCGGCGCGATTCCGTGAGAAGATATCTGCCTATGCCGCTCAGCACCTGGTCGCCCACGGGATGGCCGTACGTGTCGTTGACCTTCTTGAAATGGTCCACGTCGAACATCAGCAGGCCGAGGTCGTGCCCGTGTCGCCGCGAGCGCGCCGTTTCGGCGGCGAGTTGCTTGAGGAACTCGCGGCGGTTGGGCAGTTGCGTCAACTCGTCGCAGGAGGCCAGGCGCTGCAACTCGCTGGCCTCCGCCTTGAGCTGGCGCAGCTCCTCCTCGTGGTGCTGAGCGCGCTCGGTCGCAATCTCGGCGTCGCGCCCCAGGTCGATGGCCAGCCGCGCCACTTCCTGCGTCGCCTGACGCCGGATCTCGGCATAGTTCGGAATGGAACTGGGGTCGAGATGGAACAGCATGCAGGTCTGGCGCACCCCCTGCTCGGTGCGGGTCAGAATGGATTGCAGCGCTTCCTCGGACAGGCCGAAATCCAGTTCGGCGCTCTGCTGAACGGCGACCTGGCTGATGCCCTTGGTCTTGTAGTGAAAAAGCTTGGCCACGTCGGACCCCAGCCCCAGAATCTGGGCGATGCGGACGATCTCCGGCGGGAGCCCCGCCTCGCGCGCCTTCTGCGACGTGTGGTGGAAGGCGACGGCGGAGCAGACATCCTCCGGCAATCCCCACCCGCTGAGCAGGGCGCTGCCGACTTCCATGTGGCTCGCGCCCAGGATCTGCCTTTCGATGTCCTGCAGGTCCATCGTGGGATGCTCCCGGCGGAACGCGAACACTTCCGCATAGGCCTCGGGCGCGGCGCACTCGATTGCCACCATGCCGATATCCTGAAGCAGCCCGGCGGAGAAGGCGTCATCGCGCTTGGCGGGCCACACCGTCTCGGCGATCAGGCGGGCGGCGGTGGCGGTGGTCAGAGAGTGTTTCCAGAAGCGGTCGGCTTCGAACTCCGGCGGGACCTTCCCGGCAATCTCGCTTTCGAGCGTGAAGCCCAGCACCGTCATGCGGGTGACTTTCAGCCCCATCCGCACGACCGCCTCATTCACCGAAGCGATCTTCTTCTGCCCGCCGAACACCGCCGAGTTGGCCATGCGCAGAAGCTTGGCGACCATGGCGGCATCCGCCGAGATCGCCGTCGCCAGCCGCGCAAACGTCACATCGGGGTCCTTCGTCAACGCCAGCACGTTGGCCGCCACGGCGGGCACGGAAGGAATGGTGGGGCTGGAACAGACCCTTGTGATAAAGGCCTGTGCGCGCGCATCCGTGGCGCTTGGGTCGGCTTTGGTCATTGCCATCGTCTCGACTCGACCGGGCGGCATCCTGCCTTTCCCGGTGAGCGCGTCCTCCAGGACATGGGTCGTAACATTTTCGCTGCCGCGCTTCGCGGCTCCGGTTTCAAATGCGCCCACGACAGAGCAAACGACGGGCGCATACTATACGCTAATGTGCCGCAATTGTGAAGCGACTTTGCCCTGCCATGCGGCGGCAATCCCTCAGTTACGGTGGGCGGGAGGCGCGCCGCGGTCGCACCGCTCGAACGCTGGGGACACAAAACTTTGCTCCGCAAAGTATTGTGTCCCCAGTTCGCGCAGGGATTGCATGCGGCGCCGGCTGGGGGGGGGCGCTACGCCGTCGGCATGACTTTTGCCATGCGATGCCGTATAATCCGATCAGTTGCAGAGAAGCGCGCCACAGACCACACAGAGTCGCGAGCACATTAACCGCGCGAACGACTGCGCGGTTGGCGCATTCGTATGAACTGCCCAACGGCGGGTAGTTCATTGGGAGAAACGTCATGGGTGATCCGAAGGCCGAAGACATCCTTCTGCGCGAGGGGCAGCCGGAGGACTCCACGCTCGACCAGACCTTGCGGCCGAAGCGCTTCGACGACTTCATCGGGCAGGAGCGGGTCAAAGAGAACCTGCTCATCTACATTAAGGCCGCGCGCGGGCGCAAAGAGCCGCTGGACCACATCCTCTTCAGCGGCCCTCCCGGACTCGGCAAGACCACCCTGGCCTGCATCATCGCCCACGAGATGGGGGCGGAACTGAAATCCACCTCCGGCCCCGCAATCGAAAAGGCGGGGGATCTGGCGGGTCTGCTCACGAAACTGCGCGAGGGGGATGTGCTGTTCATCGACGAGATTCACCGCATCAGCGCCACCGTCGAGGAGTACCTCTACTCGGCGATGGAGGATTATGTCATCGACATCATCCTGGACCAGGGGCCGTCCGCGCGCTCGGTGCGCATCCCGCTGCCGCGTTTCACGCTGGTTGGCTCCACCACGCGCGAAGGGCTCCTCACCGCGCCGTTCCGGGGGCGATTCGGCGTCGTCGAGCGGCTGGACTTCTATCCCTGGCAGGACCTCTTCCAGATCGCGCTCAACAGCGCCAAGGCGCTGAACATTCCCATCGAGGAGCCGGGGGCGGAGGAAATCGCCAAACGCTCGCGCGGCACCCCGCGGCTGGTCAACCGTTTCCTGCGGCGGCTGCGCGACATGGCGCAGGTGCTGGCCAAGGGGGTCATTACCAAGTCGGTCGCCGAGAGCGGCCTGGACCGGCTGGGGGTGGACCAGCGCGGCCTCGGCGCGATGGACCGGCGCATCATCGAAACCATCCTGCGCATGCGCGGCCAGCCGGTCGGACTCAAGACGATCGCCGTGACGGTGGGGGAGGAGGAGGACACCATCGAGGATGTGTACGAGCCGTACCTGATCCAGGCCGGCTACCTCGACAAGACCCCGCGCGGGCGGATTGCCACCGAGGCGGCGATCCGCGATTACGGGAATGACCTTGGCGGGCGGAAAGCGAAGAGCTTGTTCTGAACGGAAACGGCAGGATAATCCGCAGATTACGCAGATTTTCGCAGATTACGGAAAACGGGTACGGTAGCAGTGAGTATGCGCAGGTGCTTAATTACTTGAAAGCGACAGAGTTCCGGCGCGGGCTTCTGATTAACTTTGGCAGTCCAAGTCTTGAGACGCGCAGACTCATCCACACGCCGTTGGGCGGCAGTCAGTAGGACACCCAGCCGCAAACTTAGAGGTTCCTGTTTCAATGTCTTTTTCTCTTGTCCTTTCTTTCCGTAATCTGCGAAAATCTGCGTAATCTGTGGATCCCTTCTTTTCCGTTGTCGTTATGTCGGGTCAATGGTCATGAAAGTCCTCATACATATTTGCTGCGCGCCTTGTCTGATCGGGCCGTTGGGGGCGCTGCGCGCGGAGGGGATCGAGCCGGCGGGGTTTTTCTACAATCCCAACATCCACCCCTTGCTCGAGTTCCGCAAGCGCATCAAGGGGCTGCGGGTGCTCATGGAGCGCGACCCGATCCCCGTGGAGATCGACGAGATGTACGGGCTGGAGCAGTTCATCTGTGAAACCTACAACCCCGATCCGAAGAAACGCTGCGAGCGCTGCCACGCGCACCGCATGGGGGTTGCCGCCATGAAAGCCGCGCGGGGCGGGTTCGAGGCGTTCACCAGCACGCTGCTGGGCAGTCCGCACCGCGACCACGAGATGGTGCGCGCGCTGGGCGAACGCGCGGCGGCGCAGGCGGGGATCCAGTTCCTCTACAGGGACTTCCGCCCGCTGAGCGAAGCCGGGCACGAGGAGGCCCGGCGGCGCGGCATCTACCTGCAACCGTACTGCGGCTGCTGCTTCAGCGAGTACGAGCGGTTCCGCGACACCACGCGCGAGTTGTACCGCGGCGGCGGAGTGCCAACGTGAGCAGAGCCAGAGGGCGGTCTTTCGCGTTGGCGGCTCTGGCCTGCGGGGCCACGCTCGCGCTTTACTCCTGCTATGAGCCCCCTCCGCCCCCGCGCGGTTTCGGCGTCGGGCCGATCATTCCGCTCGTCACCACTACCACCACCACCACCGTTCCACCGCGCGCGGAGTTGCCGCCGGTCCCGCATTACGACGCGGCGCCACTGTTGCGCGTCTGGCTCTCGGACCTCTCAGCGGAGCCGACGGTGATGGTGCGCGGCCCCTGCCGGTTGCAAGAGCGCGGCTCCGCGACTGTCACCACGCTGCCGCGATTCGGACCGGCCAAAGTCCGCCTCATTAGCGGCGGCTTCAAGCTCGGCGCGGAAAGCTACATGACCACCGCGTTGGAGATCCGACCGGAGGAGGGCTCCGCGCTCTTCATCAACAATATATTGTACTCCGGCGCGGTCCGCATCATCCGGGGATCGGACGTCCCTGCGATCATCAACCTCATCGATGTGGAAAGCTATCTCCTGGGCGTTCTCGGAAGCGAAATGCCGCGCGACTGGCCGGCCGAGGCGCTGAAGGCGCAGGCGGTTGCCGCGCGCAGTTACGCGCTGAGCATGGCGCGCGACCGCGCCGCGACCGAGTGGGACATGGTCTCCACCGTCGAGGACCAGGTGTACGACGGCGGGCGGGCGGGGCGGGCGGTCGAAAGCGCCGTCACCGCCACCGCGGGGCAGGTGCTGCTGCATGACAACCAGTTCTTTCCCGCCTTCTTCCACTCCACCTACGGCGGGCACACCGAGAAGCCTTCCGTTGCGCTGGGGAAGCCCGAGTACGATTTTCTGGAAGGGGTCGAGTGCCCCTGGTGCGCCGCTTCGCCGCACGCGCGCTGGCAGGCGCGCGTGAACCGGTGGGACCTTGCGCGCCGGCTGACGGCGGCGGGGGTCGAGGTCAATGCCAGCCTCAGCGAGGTGCGGGTGATCGAGCCGTCCGGCGGGCTGGAGCGCAAAATTGAGCTGGTGTATGATGGCGGGGAAAAGCAGGTGACGATCACCGACTTCCGCCGCGCCGTCGGCCGGATGGTCATCAAGAGCGGACGCTTCGAGAGCTCGCGCTCGGGCGATGTTTTCCAGTTCGAAGGACGCGGCCTGGGCCACGGCGCGGGGATGTGCCAGTACGGCGCCAAAGGAATGGCCGAGGCGGGGAAGACGTGGCGGGAGATACTTTCGCACTACTATCAGAACACGGCGATGGAGAAGCTCTATTGATTCTGTCCGCCTTACTTTGAGGTCCGCCTCCGGAAATGTTTGAGTACCGCCTTATCGCAAAGGACCCGGCCACCGGCGCGCGCGCGGGAGAGTTCGTCACGCCGCACGGCGTGGTGGCCACGCCGCTCTTCATGCCCTGCGGCACGCAGGCCACCGTCAAGACGCTCACTCCCGCCCATCTGCGGGAGATCGATGTGCAAATGCTCCTGTGCAACGCCTACCATCTCGGCCTGAGGCCGGGGGCGGAACTCGTGGCGCAGATGGGCGGGCTTCACCGGTTCATGGGGTGGGACCGCCCGATCCTCACCGACAGCGGCGGTTTCCAGGTGTTCTCGATGGCTGCGCTGCGGAGGGTCTCCGAAGGGGGAGTGACTTTCAAGAGCCACCTCGACGGGCGCGAAATATTTCTAACCCCGGAGCGGACGATCCAGATCGAGAATCAACTCGGCCCCGACGTGGCGATGGTGCTGGACGAATGCACGGCGTTTCCGACCGAGCGCGCGGTGGCCGCCGCGGCCATGGAGCGCACCCTCGGTTGGGCGGCGCGCTGCAAGGCGGCGCACCGGCGCGACGACCAGGCGCTGTTCGGGATCATTCAGGGGGCGACCTACCCGGAATTGCGCCGGGAGTGCGCCGACCGCCTGGTTCCTCTGGAGTTCTCCGGCTACGCCATCGGGGGGCTCAGCGTGGGGGAAGGGCCCGAGTTAATGCAGGAAATCATTGGCTGCACCATCAGCCGGCTGCCCGTGAACAAGCCTCGCTACCTCATGGGGGTGGGCCGGCCGGAGGATATCGTCGAGGGCATCGCGCAGGGGCTGGACCTGTTCGATTGCGTCCTTCCGACGCGTTGCGGGCGGAATGGACTTGCATTTACCAGCCTCGGTCGGGTAAAAATGCGTAACGTTGTGAAGCGGGCCGATGAGAAGCCGCTCGATCCAGTCTGCGATTGTTATACGTGTCGCAGCTTTTCGCGCGCCTACCTCCGGCATTTGTTCAGCGCCGGCGAGGTCCTCGGCATGACGCTCCTGAGCCTGCATAACCTGCGGTTCTATATGCGGCTGATGCAGGAGGCGCGCCGGGCGATCCTCGAGGGCCGCTTCGTGGAATTTCTGGAACGGCGCAGACGCATCCCGCTGGCAGAGCCGGCGGCCGGCTGACGTGCGACGCAATTTTCTCTTTTCTGATTGACAGGAGAAGCTCCATGTTTTTTCTCGCAGATGCGCCCGCGGACGCCCCCGGCGGCAGTCCGCTCCTGCTCATCGTTTGGCTCGTACTCATTGTCGGTGTATTCTATTTCCTGGTGATGCGCCCGCAGAAGAAGCGCGACAATGAGCGCAAGGCGATGCTGAGCAAGCTCCAGAAGGGAGACCGCATTCTGACGATCGGCGGGATCTATGGCGACGTCGTTACCGTCAAAGAGGACTACGTGCTCGTCCAGGTGGACAAGGAGCGCGGGGTCACACTCAAGATGAATCGCACGGCGATCAATAGCGTGGTGACCCCCGAGTCCGCCGAACAGGAAGAAAAGTAGGAGTCTTCTCCGATATGAATTCTGACAAACTTCCCCGGCTGTACCTGCGGTTGATTCTGGTGCTGGCGCTGATTGTGGCGTCGGGGCTGATCCTCTGGCAGAACGCCCGTCCCCCCTCAGGCTCCCCGGCCGGTACGGCCTGGCACAGCCCCATCCCGGAAGGGCTGGACCTGCGCGGCGGAACCGAATTGCGCTACCGCATCCGCACCGAACGGCTTTCCGAGGCGGATAAGAAGGACGTCGTCGAGCGCACCATCGGCGTGATCGAGAAGCGCATCGACCCGGAAGGGCGTTTGGAGATCGACGTGCGCCCGGCCGGGGAGTTCCGCTTCTACATCCAGTTGCCGGGCATGGGGCCGGAAGACTCCCGCCGCATCGAGGAGTTGATCCGCCGCGCCGGCCAACTCCGATTCCACCTGGTGAATGACGACCCCACCGACCGCCAGATCGCCCGCCGGGGCGAAGTGGTTCCCAACTGCACCCCCTTCCTCCCGCGGCGCAACAGCAAGGGGGAAGTCGGCCTCTGGAAGCGCGGCACCTATCAGGAACTGGCGGACCTGCCTGAAGCCGAGACCCGCTGGTACCTGGTGGAGAACACCTCGCGCGTCACCGGTCAGGACCTGACCAACCCGCGCCCGACCACCGATCAGAACGGCGCTCCCGCTGTGGGTTTCAGCTTCAAAGGCAAGGGAAGGATCGAATTCGAGCAGCTTACGGAAGAGTGCAAGCGCGTGGGGGACAAACCGGGGCGGCAACTCGCCATCATTCTGGATGAGGACCTGTACAGCGCCCCGGAGATTCAGTCGCGCATCTCCGGCGACGGCATCATCACCGGACGCTTCACCCTGGAGGAGGTCAACGACCTGGTCGCCGTCCTGCGCGCCGGTCAGTTGCCCGCCGACATCGAACTGGAATGGAACAACACCGTCGGCGCGCAGTTGGGCGAGGACAGCATCCACGCCGGCATCCGCGCCAGCATCGTGGCGGCGATTGTGGTCATTGCCTTCATGGCCGGCTATTACTTCCTCACCGGCGTGATCGCCGACTTCGCCGTGATGCTGAATATCCTCGTTGTGCTCGTGGCCATGTCGGCCATGCAGAGCGTGATGACGCTGCCGGGCATCGCCGGCCTTGTGCTCACGCTGGGCATGGCGGTGGACGCCAACATTCTGATCAACGAACGCATCCGCGAGGAAATGGACCGAGGGAAGGGGATGCGGATGGCCATCCGCGCGGGGTATGACCGCGCGTTCATCACCATTTTGGACAGCCACGTCTGCAACCTGGTCGCCGGCATCATTCTGTTCGGCGTCGGCGCAGGCCCGGTGCGCGGCTTCGCCGTCACCCTCTGTCTGGGCATCATCACCAGCCTCTTCACCTCCGTCTGGATCACCCGCTGGATCCTGGACTATATGGTCGAAAAGGGCTGGGTCAACAACCTGCACATGGTCCACCTGCTGACCAAGCCGAACGTTCCCTTCAGCCGGTTGCGCTTCGTCTGCATGGGCGGCTCGCTGGTGTGCATCATCCTCGGCCTCTTCGTCTTCTTCAGCCGCGGCAGGGACATTTACGACGCCGACCTCAACGGCGGGTTCCGCGCGGAAATGGAAGTGTCCAAGGGGATTCCCATCGCGGAATTCCGCAAGCGAGTCTCCGGCATCTTCAAGAAGAGCGACGTGCAGAGCATCTGGAGCACCTCGGGCGCCAAAGCGGACCAGGCCCCCACGCGCTTCTCCATCCGCATCCAGGAACTCACCGATGAGCAGAAGATGGACAAGATCCGGCACGACCTGGCTGAAATGCTCCGGGTCAACGGCGACGCCGGGACCGTCCAGCAGGTTGACAAGTGGAAGTACGATCTGAAGCTCTCGAAGCCGCGGACCGTTGAGTCGCTGCTTGTGCTGCTGACGAACGAGCGGTACAGCGAAGCATCCATCAGCAACCTCGTGCTCGAAGGGAAGGAGTCGACGGAGTTCGTCATCAAGCCCGTCATCTCCGTGCTCGAAGACAAGCATCCCGACGAGCAGATCGCCAAGGTCGTTGAGGCGCTCAATCCGTGGATGGTTCGCAAGACCATCCGGATCACGATCGGCGACATCCAAACCGAGCAGGGGAGTGCGGCGCAGAAGGATGCCATCATGCGCGGGAGCCTCACCCTGAAGCTGGGCGAGGCGGCCGGCGCCAGCGCGGTGCGCGAGGCGATCATCAAGGAGATGCTGCAGGGGACGCGGCCGGATGACCTGCGCGTCAGCGGCAGCGGCGCCGATGCCGGGGCCGAAATCGCCCGCGAAATGATCGTGCGCGCCAAGGTGAGCGACCTTGAGCGCATCAGGGAATACACTCGGAAGGAACTGCCGGTGTGGACTTTCTCCACGCCCTCCACCGATGCGGTCAGCGTCTCCCTGCAATCGCCCATGTCCGAGACGGAACTGCTCAGCAGGCTCGATGAAGCCAAAGTGCGCAACCTCGTACACTCCATCATCCCCGTTGGGGTGGAGGGAACCCATTTCGTCCTGACGGCCAACGGGCTCTCCGAGGACAAGACCGCTGAGAAGATCCGCGAGCAGCTCGAAGCGGAGTTCGCCCCCGAGCTCATGACTCTGGCGGGAGGCAAGGCGCTGGTTGTGACGTCGGCGCCGAGCGATCCTCCCGCTTTCCTGGACAACGGGGCGCAGCAGGTATCTCAGGGATACCAGTTCTTCAAGCTCGATTTCTCCGCTCCGCTGCAGTTGCAGTTTGTCCATGAGCGGCTCAGCAAGGCGCGCCTGGCGGACGACCTGGTGGTGCAGGGAGACATCAACAACAGCAAGGTAGCCGCGCAGGAAGTCAGCGCCGTTATCGTGAGGCTGAAGGGGACGCCGCAACTGATTGAAGCCGATTTGCTGCGCGCCAAGGACGCAATCCAGACCCGCGAAGCGTTCCGCAGCATCGAAGCGATCGGCGCGCGCGTGGCGGGTGAAATGAAGGACAAGGCCATCATCGCCATTGTGCTGAGCTGGCTGGCGATGCTGTGCTACCTCTGGTTCCGGTTCGGCGAGGTGAAGTTCGGCTTCGCGACCGTCATCGCCCTGATCCATGACGTCCTGTTCACCCTGGGCGCAGTGGGGGTGGCCGATCTGCTCTCCCGGACTTCGTTCGGAGCCGCGCTGGGGCTCAGCGATATCAAGATCAATATCACCGTCATTGCCGCTTTCATGACGCTGATGGGCTACTCCGTGAACGACACCATCGTCGTGTTCGACCGAATCCGCGAAAACATGGGCGGGGTCAAGCGCCGCCTGGATTCGAACCTCGTCGATACCAGCGTCAACCAGACCTTGTCGCGAACGATCCTGACCAGCGTGACGGTCTTCCTGGTGCTGATCGTGCTGTACTTGACGGGCGGGCCGGGGATACATGGCTTTGCGTTCGTCATGCTGTTCGGCGTGTTCATCGGGACGTACTCCTCGGTCTTCATCGCCGCCCCCATCCTCATCGGCTGGGAAAACGCGATGGCGCGCTTGCGGAAACTGTTCAAAATCGTTACATTCCGCTTCTGAGAGTACGCTGCCGAGGCGTCGCATAAGGTATCAGCCGCGCAGTCAGGCGCCTGGA
>Ga0114951_10003432_pt1 | contig 16408 bp, 12 predicted proteins | sample AM7aDNAmetaG_FD_88677 | JGI IMG/M metagenome (GOLD analysis project Ga0114951, IMG submission 88677) | Freshwater microbial communities from Finland to study Microbial Dark Matter (Phase II) - AM7a DNA metaG | ecosystem: Environmental > Aquatic > Freshwater > Lake | place: Finland: Lake Alinen...
GACCGCGAGGGCAAGCCGCTGTGCATCGTGGCGAATATCTGCAACCATACCGATACGACCAGCGGCGACCTGGTCTCCGCCGACTGGCCCGGCCACTTCGAGCGCGCCATCCAGGAGAAGCTCGGGGGAGCGGTTTCCGTGATAACCCTCATTGCGCCGGCGGGGAACATCAATCACGTTGACATCCACAACCTGGAGCAGCCCGTTTACGGCGTGGCGGAGTCCAAGCAGATAGGGCGCGGCTACGCGGAGATTCTCCTGCGCGTGCTGGCGCAAGCAAAGCCGATGGGGCCGGTGCCCATGAAACTGGCCGTCCGGCAAGTCAGTATCGGCAGGCGCATCTTCACTCCCGAGCAATTGGAGAAAGCGCGCCGCACGCTGGCCGCGGCGGCGGAAGATGCCCAGGGAGGCAATTTGACTTCGGAGGATATCGCCCGGGGCAGCGGAGAAGTTGCGCGCTTTTTCGCGCAGCAGCTTCTGAACTACGACGCGCATGCGCCCAAGGGCGGGCGCTCCTTCGACCTGGCGGCGCTGATGTTCGGAAAGGAAGCGGCGATTGTGTTTCTCCCGGGCGAGCCGTTCACCGAAATCGGCCTGAGCATCAAGAAGGCCTCACCCTTCCGGCGGACGCTGGTCGCCACGCTTGCCAACGGCGAATGCGGTTACGTGCCGCTCAAGGAATGCTTCAGCCGCGGCGGTTACGAAATCCTGCCGGTCGTCGGGGGCGGTCCCAGGGAGGATACGGCGGAGTTGCTGATCGCGGAAGCCGGGAAGCTTCTGACCGCCTGAGAATCTCGTCGGCCGCCACGCCGTGCGCCTCGGGCGCAAGTTGTAACACCCCGCTCCATGGGGGACAGAAAAGGCCCTGCATCACAATCTGATGCAGGGCCTTCTGTTAACAATGGTGCCCGAGACTGGATTTGAACCAGCATGGGTTTGACCCCACCAGGCCCTCAAAACACAAGTCAATTCCAGACACAACCAACGTTGCTGTTGGAACTTACGGTACGACAATGCCCTTACGTCAATTCCCTGAAGTTGTACTCATTTGTAATAAAGCGTTACAAAAGGCAGTCATTCGCACTTCCATGTGCCGCTAACGTGCCGCGCCCCAGAGCCATTTCTGGTCGTCTACTTGTGGAACTTGGGGGCGCTCTTTTTACCTACCGCGCAAGACCACAAAGAACTAAGTACGCTGCGTTGCGACCTCTGCACGCCGACTAGTACCGCCTCCGGCGTTGATCGCCACTTCGTTGCGGATTTCTAGGCACAACCCACTCGGTAGAATCGCGCGCAGAACGAGAACGGCCGTCGAACTTTCTTGAATCGGCGGATACCCACTGCGACGCTCGTTGTGAACAAAGGAAGTCGGCCATCTGCGACATATCGAAGAAGACCACGGCAGAGGGACAGAAAGGGAAACCGCTATGACACGTGTGGTAAGTCACGAGATTCGGTTGGCCTCCCGCCCCAATGGGCTTCCAACCGCAGCCAACTTTGCGCTGGCTCGGACCGAACTAGAGCCATTGCAGGACCACGAGGTGATGGTTCGCAACCTCTTTATGTCGGTGGACCCATACATGCGTGGTCGCATGAACGACGGGAAGTCGTATGTCCCGCCGTTCGAGTTGGGCAGACCGCTCGACGGCGGCGCCGTCGGCGAGGTCATCGAGTCGCGCGCCAAGTCATTCAAGCCGGGCGATGCCGTCACTTCCAACTTTGGCTGGCGGGAATACTTCATTGCCTCGCCGAAAGAACTCCACCCGGTCAGCCGTGAGGTCCAGCCGCTTTCGGTCTATCTTGGCGCCCTCGGCATGACGGGCATGACCGCTTGGGTCGGGTTGAATGTGGCGGAGGTCAAAGCCGGCGACGTCGTTTATATTTCGGGAGCCGCCGGCGCCGTGGGCAATGTGGCCGGGCAACTCGCAAAACTGCGCGGGTGCCGTGTCATAGGGTCAACCGGATCAATGCAGAAGGTCTTGTTTCTGCGAGAAGAATGTGGATTTGATGTCGCCTTCAATTACAAGGGTGGCCCGGTACTCCAACAACTGAATGTGGCGGCGCCGGACGGGATCGATGTCTATTTCGACAACGTGGGAGGCGAAGCGCTCGAAGCGGCGCTCTCGGCTTTGCGGGCGCATGGTCGGATCATCGCTTGCGGCGGCATCTCAGGTTACAACGAGAAGACGCCGCGACCCGGCCCCTCTAATCTATTCAACATGATCACCAAGCGGCTGACGATGAAAGGAATGCTCGTTCGCGATTGGCTGGACCACCAGGAAAAGTTTGAACAGGAAGTGGGCGGCTATTTCCGAGCTGGGAAACTGAAGAACAAGGAAACGGTAGAGGAAGGGATCGACAAAGCGGTTGACGCTTTTCTCGGTCTCTTCCAAGGGAAGAATGTGGGCAAGATGGTTGTGAAATTGACTTGAATCCCGCGGGCGACCAGAGAGGATGTTCGTTATGCAAGCATGGTGGCTTCGCAATTCATGATGGCGGCATCATTCGACAACCGCACGTCACCATTGGAAAGGGATAGAGCCATGGCCTACCAAAGCGTCACCCCGTGCGACGGAAGAATCCCGAAAACGTTCAAGGAAGTTGCCGGGCGCGGTATCCGGAAGAGCTGGAACGGATGACTGGTCGTTGAACGACAGGAACGCAATCTCTGGTTGCATGGAGAACACGATCCGACCACCACCGGACAGGCAGTCTGAACGATGTCAGAGAGGAGAGTGAAATGAAGGCATCGAACATATTCGCAGTGGCGTCCTCTCTGATTCTTGCCGGATGTACAGGCATTCCATCTGGCGTTCAGGTCGTGGAAAGATTCGACATCCAGCGCTATCAGGGGACGTGGTACGAGGTCGCCCGATTGGACCATAGCTTCGAAAGGGGCCTTACCAGCGTATCTGCGACATACACGCCGAGAGATGATGGCGGCATCGCCGTACATAACCGGGGCTATGACCCGAAGAGCGGTCGTTGGAAGGAAGTCGAGGGCCGGGCCTATTTCGTGGAAGAGCCGACTAAAGGCCACCTGAAGGTGACGTTCTTCTGGCCCTTCTACGGAGCCTACAACGTGATCGCCTTGGACCGTGAGGCTTATTCCTGCGCAATGGTCTGCGGTCCAAGCAAGTCTTACCTCTGGATCCTTGCGCGGGAGAAGACACTTCCAGCGCCCGTCCTGGATGGCCTGATCTCAGAGGCTCTGCGGTTTGGGTTCCAGACCGATGGCCTGATCTTCGTTACACAGGATGCCGGCGCCATTCCTCCCAACAGTGACGGACAGCGTTGAATTCCGCCGCTGACCATGATGAAGAAGCCGACCCGTAGTTTCACCGCGCAATGCCTGTGGAACTTGCCCGTCACTGGTTTGGGCCTCTTTTTTTTGCTGGCCCCTCCGGCCGTCGAAGCTCCCAGACACTTCGCCCCATGTGGACTTCACGTTCCACGCGTCAATCTCTGGCTGCGTCAGTGCCAGTTGCGCGCGCCTCAGCATCTGACTTGGGCATCTTCAACATGTTCACCGCCCCTGCGGTGTCCACCAGTTCGAGGTGCTGGTAGAGTCCCCCACCTGTCCTGCCCGATTGAGTACGGCGACTCAATTAGCGCCACATCGGACCTGGCGGTCGCGGGGGCAAGTCCCGCCCGAGTCTTTCCATCATTGCATGCTATCACGCAAGCTCCTCCCGTGCCTCGCGAGGAGCGTTCCGATGCCCGTGGCAAACCGCTCTTCGGCGAATCGCCGATGGATCACGTGCGGTCCATCAGATACTCCTTGAGCGCCGCGCACAACGGGCCGAGGAGAATCAGGAAACCATAGAGGGCCGGCAAGGTCGGCAGAAAGACGGCGTCGGCAACTGCGGGGGTCGAAACGCGACCGCCCGTACGGAGCCGATGGTCCATGATGAGCGCGCCATAGAACAAGACTGGCACGACGGCCAGCCACGGCAGTTCGCACAGGACTGTCACGCTGACCAGCACCACCCCCTCCGCGAACAACAGGGCGCTGCGCTTGCGAAATATAACTGCGCAGACCGAGAGGAAGAGAAGGGCAACGCCCAGTCCCACGGTGAGTTCATCCAGTTCCAGTTCGAACGATCCGCAGAAGAAAGCGACCGCAATCGTCGACAAGCAGACAACTATGCGGATCGCCGGGTGGCGCACGGCGGCAGGCAGGATGAGTTGGCCGCGTTTGAGATGCTGCCGGAACTCCAGGGACAAGCCATACAAGAGAACCAACCCGGACAAGGCCAGGATGTGAACGTGATAGGCGTCTGAGAGGAACCGGCCGCCATCCGACCACAGTCGGCCCCAGACAAAGAACACCAGCGGGTATGCGAGCAGTCTGAAGGCGCGAGGCACTTCCATGCCTTCGGCAATGTTATGATTCTTCCACGAGAACCCTTCGCCGTTGGGCGGGAGGGGGCGGCGGAAAGGAATGAGCCGGGGAATGTGTTTCATGTAGTCGCGATACGCGTCTCCGAAGATGCCAATAAGGTGCTGTTCCTCCCCGCGCATGACCGGGATGTAGACCGCCAGCCACCAGAAGGGCAATACCAGCATCAGCAGCCACCACCCCGACATCACGGCAATGGCGAAGTCTATGAGTGCGTTGCCCAGGTAGAATGGGTGACGGACATAACGGTAGGGGCCGATCACCGCCACGACCCGATTTTGCATCAGGCAACCTTTTGCCCAGAAATGGATTGCCGTGCCGAGCAGAATCAGAGGCAGGGAGAGAAGTATCGACAGGGCCGTCATGTTCCCCTTCAGCAGCCCCACGACAGCCGGCGGGGCGCTATTGAAGAAGGCAAGGTGGGAAATGGCTCCGTTGATCAAGACAATCAGCGCGAGGTAGAAGCGAAGGCCGCCGCGATCAATGGGTGACTTGGGCATAGTCTTCGAACCTGCCAATAACCATGAGACTGGTTGCGGTCACAATGCGGACATGCACAAATGAAAGTGTGAACGGTTTCAGAATGAGGACTCAAACCGCATCACTGAAGCTTCCCGGTGTTCATCCCAGCGTCATTGCTGACGGCATGTCGTGGCGGTCATCTCCAGAACATCCCCTTTCGTCTTGGCGCTGATGACGCCACGGTCCGTCAAACGAGGTTATTAGCATAGCACGTGAACCTTAAGGCAACCTTAATTCCAGGTTGTACCGGTGCGGGGAATCCGTAGCGCAAGAAATGGCTTCGGAAGGATCGAGAAGCGCGAGTGGGTGGACAGAGGGCGACGTGATTGGCTCAGAACCTCAGAGGGTAGGAACTGCCGCGGCCTCTTACACTGTGGGCAACCGAACGCAGAAACTGGTCCCCTCCTCCGGCGCGGAGGACGCGGTAATGTCCCCGCCGTGGCGGAGGGCGATCTCGCGAGCGATGCTCAGGCCCAGGCCGGTCCCTCCAGTGGAGCGGCTGCGCGCGGGATCTGCGCGATAGAAGCGTTCGAAGAGATGCGGCAAGGCGTCGGCCGGGATAGCCCCCCCCTCGTCATGGACGCAGATGACGACCACGCCGTCTTTCTCCGCCCGGATGGATATCTCAATCACGCCTCCCTTCGGGCCGTGCCGGACCGCATTGTCAAGGAGATTGGAGAACAGGCGCATCAACTGTGCGCTGTCCGCGCGCACGGTGACCGCGCTGAGACTTAATCTAATCATTCCACCGGCCTCAACCACCCGCGTCCGGCAACCCTCGGCGACACTCTCGATCAGTGGCGCAAGTTCGACGGGTTCGAGCTCCCGCTCGGGCATCGTCTCATCCAGCCGTGCCAATACTAGCAGTTCCTCGATCATCCGCCCCATTCGGTCTAAGTCTTCGTGAATCTCTGCCAGCGCAGCGCGGTACTCACGCGGCGTCCGCTCCTTAACCAGCGTAGCATCGATGGTGCTTTGTGCGACGGACAACGGCGTGCGCAATTCGTGGGAAGCGTCCGAAACAAATCGCTTCTGCTCCTGCAAGGCTTTGGCCAAGCGCGCCAGCAGGTCGGAGACCGCCCGCACAAAAGGCTTGATCTCGACCGGCACACCGTCGGGTTCGATCCGGACTTCGCCGACGTTCCGCTCCGTGATGACACTGAGCATCTGGGCCGTCCGGCCGATCGGGCGCAGGCCGAGCCACACCAGCAGCGTCGCGGCGGCAATTGTCATCAGCAGCATGGAGCCGGCGCCCCACAAGAGCGTATTGCGGTACTCGGCCAGATCCTCGTAGATGTAATGGCTCGATTCGGCGATGGCCACGTTGGTGGCGCCCACGCCACTGCGGGAACGCGCCCAGATCGCCCGGTACTCATCTCCCGCCTTGCCGCAGTCAAAGCGAACATTCTTCCCCGGCGCGGGCGTTGCCACGCGCGCCAGAACCGAGGCGTCAAGAATCCGGGCCGACGCCTCCCCTTCTATCTGGCTCGAAGGCACGTCGGCGGCATTGCCATCAATCCACACACGGAAAACGGACACGCGCCGGTGTGCGGAGATTCCGACGATCGCTCGGACTTCCTCCTTCGTCTCCTCATCCGTCAGGTGCTCATCGAGAACGGCAAAGGTGCCAGTGGTCATGGATTGAAGCCTGTGGTCCGTGGCGCGGATGAGCAGTTCCTTCATGTCAAGGTAGGCCGTTACCCCGTTGAGGGCGGCGGCGGCCAGAATCGCCGAAGCGACCATCAGGGAGATGCGCCACTTAAGCGGCCACTGGCTCATGCCGCCCGCTCCCCAAGCATATATCCGTGCCCTTTCAGAGTGTGGATCAGTTTGTACGGAGGGGCGGGGTCGAACCGGCGGCGCAACGCGGAGATGTACACTTCGATCACGTTGGAGAAACGCTCCGCATGGAAATCGTACAGATGGTCCAAGATCTCCGTCTTGGAAATCACTTCGCCCGACCGCATTGCCAGGTATTCCAGCAAACGGTACTCCATGGCAGGCAGCAGGAACGATTGCCCCCCGAACTCCACCTGCCGGGAGAGCGTGTTGATCGCCAGCGGGCCGACGCGGATGAGCGATGAAGCCTGGCCATGGCAACGCCGAATCAGCGCTTTGCAGCGGGCCACGAGTTCGCCCATGTCGAACGGCTTCGTCACGTAGTCGTCGCAGCCCAGGTTCAGACCGCGAATCACTTCGCTGCCGGCGTCTCGGGCCGTCAGGACCAGCACAGGGGTTTGGATTTTACGGGTGCGTAGACGCGCCAGGAGCGTCAGCCCATCCACCTTGGGAAGCATCAGGTCCAGAATGATCAGGTCATAGGAGTTGGTCAGGGCCATGTGCAGGCCGTCTTCTCCGTCATGCGAAAGGTCCACCGCGCTGGAGGCCACCTCTTTCAAGACCGAGGCGACATTCCGGGCCAGCTTCTCCTCATCCTCGACGATAAGCACACGCATAGCAAGCGCCCTCAGGTCAACTCAATCCACCTGCGAGGCATCTTAGATCGCTCCGCAGGGCCATAGGCCATTATATACTCTCGAAGCCTCTCAGGGTGGTCCTGACTTCCGACGCCAGGCACGACCAGGTTCGGCTTGTTCTCAAAGCGGTCCATGATGCCGGGTGCGCGCGCGCAGGCCAGGCGTCCCGACAGCTACTGGCGGAGGCCGATCCGCGCATGAGTGATGGGCTGGCCGGGGACCACCGGCGCGCCGCCCAGCGCGGCGGACTCATACAGCGCCGTGAGAATTTCGATGCTCTTCTTCCCCTCGGCCCCTTCCACCAGGCCCGGGCGGTTGTTCCGGATGGCGTCAATAACCGTAGCGATGTACGGCTCATGCCCGTTCCCATAGACGGACGCCACCTGCTGCGAGTGCGTCTTTCGCATGTCGGCGTCCTCGGGCCGCTTCTTCTCAAACTCCCAGTGTGCGATCTCGTTGACGGCAATGCCGCCGACGACGACCGATCCCCCCTCGCCCAGCAGGCTCATCGTCCCGCACATATCCTTCGGCCGGGTCGCCACGGTCGCCTCGAAAATACCGAGCGCGCCGGACTTGAACTTGAGAATTGCGGCGGCGGTGTCCTCGGCCTCGATGTTCATCAGGCGCGTGGCGGCCTGACACTGCACGGTTTCCACCGGGCCCATGAACCACTGCATCAGGTCGAGGTGGTGCGTGGCCTGCTGCGAGAGCACGCCGCCGTCAAGCGCCCAGGTGCCGCGCCAGGCAGCCTGGTCATAATACGCCTGGTCGCGGCGCCAGCGCACGCAGACCGTGGCCATGACCATCTTTCCGAAGCGGCTATCCTCCAGCGCCTTTCGCGCGGCTACCACGGCAGGGTTGAACCGGTTCTGCTTGACCACGAAGAGGCGGCAGCCGTTCTTGCGGCAAGCCTCGATCATTGCGTCACAGTGCTCCACGCGCAGCGCCATCGGCTTCTCCACGAGGATGTTCTTGCCGTACCGGGCCAGATCCACGACATGGTCCACGTGGTAGCCCGACGGGGTCAGGACGCTGATCACGTCCACTTCGGGATGCGCGTCGAGCATCTCATGGTAGTCCCGGTAGTGCGGGACGCCGTACTTTTCCCCCTTGGCTTTCGCCTTCGATTCGTCAATATCGGCGACGGCGATCAGCTTTGCCGGCAGTTTGCCGCTAGTCAGCGCCGTGAGGTGTTTCTCGGAAATCCGCCCGCAACCGATGAGCGCGAAATTGAGAACGGAACTGCTATCCTTTGACGGTGCCATTCTGTTTCTCCATAGGCTGACTTGCAGGAAGGTCCATCTCTTTGACGGCCGACGACTTGCGATACCGCTTCACGGCAAAGCCCGCCGCCAGCATGAGCACGACGGCGATCAAGCCGAAGCCGATGCCTCGGCCCAGCGAATTCTGGCCGATGCCCGCACCGGCGAGCACGGCGGGGATGGCCTCCGGCAGGAAACCGATGGCCGAGGCCAGCAGAAAATCGCGATGCCTGACGGTGGTGAGCGCCAGCGTCGCGTTCACCAACAACCCGCTGATGGGCAAGAGCCGCGAAATCAGGACCGTCGACCACGCCCCTTTTCCCAGCGCCTGCGCGTAGCGGTTCAGCCAGGGCCACCGCAGCAGCACCATCTCTCGCCCGGCCCAGCGAACGAAGCAGAACATCGCGTAAGAACCGACTACGGTGGCGATCTCCGACCAGATCAATCCGCGCACGAAGCCGAAGGCCAGACCGGCGATGGAGCAGAGCACCAGGCGCGGGAACCCCACCGCGATGAGGAGGGCGCTCAGACCGATGAAGACCAGCGGCCCGGCCCAGCCGTACTGCGCCAGCTTCGGCTGCGGGGTGCGCCATTCCTTGACTAAGTCGCACAGGGGAGTCAGGTGGACCAGGAAGACGGCGGCGGCCAGGAGCGCCGCCAGCAGGCATATTCTCCCCCACGGGAGCCGGCGAGCGGCCGGCAGAGCGATGGCCTCGTCGTGGGGCAGTTCATTCATGATGGACGGCACCGATTGGCTGGGACGCATCGCGCGCGGTACCAGCGCATGGCCAGGCAGTCCACGATCCCCCGCCACATGCGGTTCCCGACACCGTATTTCGACTTTCCGCGCGTCCTCGGGCGGTGATTCACCATGATCTCCACGACCTGAAAGCCCTGGAGGCGCAGCAATGTCGGAAGGAAGCGGTGCAGCCCGTTGAAGACCGGCACCTCCCCCAGCGCGTCGCGGCGCAGTGCGCGGAAGGTGCATCCGGCGTCCGCGATACGGTCCCCCGTGAGGGTGTTGCGAAAGCGGTTGGCGATTCGCGAGGAGATGCGGCGCACCCGGCTGTCCTCACGCTTGCGCCGCACGCCACACACCGCGGCGACCTCCCCCTGCAACCCGTCCAGAAGCATCGGGATGTCGGCGGGATCGTTCTGCTGGTCCGCGTCCATGGTGATGATGGCGTCCCCCCTGGCATGGCGGAACCCGGAGGCCTGCGCGGCGCTCTCGCCGCAATTGACATTATGCCGCACGATGCGCAGGTGCGGGCGGCTGGCCCGGAGGCGCTCCAGGAGAAGCAGACTGTCATCTGTGCTCTTGTCGTCCACGCAGATCACCTCGAAGTCGCGGCCGACGCCGCGCAACACCGCTTCGAGCTCATCCAGCATCGGCGTCAGGTTGTCGCGTTCGTTGTAGACGGGAATGACCACAGAGAGAGCGGGGCGCGGCTCCGTCATGATGCCTTCCCCCCGCGGTAGAACTTACGGATGACTCCACCCACCGCGCGCACTTCATCGCGAGTCATCGCGGGGTGCATCGGCAGGGAGAGCATGTGCTCGCAGGCGCGCTCCGCGAGAGGGAAGCATCCCTTCCCCTGGCCCAACCGTGCAAAAGCGGGCAATGTGTTCAGCGAGCAGGGGTAGTGGACTCCGCTTTCAATGCCATTTCGCATCAGTTCCGTCCGCAGCGCCTCGCGGTCCGGGACCAGGCAGACATAGACATGGTAGACCGGCTCCGTGCCGGGCAGGTCGGCCGGGCGGAGGACCTCGGAGACGCCCGCAAGTTCCTCGCCATACCATTCGGCGACGGACCTTCGCGCTGCGTTCCATCGGTCCACCTGCGGAAGGATGACGCGCAGCAGCGCCGCCTGGATGGCGTCAAGCCGGCTGTTGATTCCCTCGAACTCATGGAGATACTTGGACTCGCGTCCGTGGTTGCAGAACATGCGAAGCCAGCGCATCCGCTCCGGGTCGCGCATCGCCACCGCGCCGCCGTCGCCGAACCCACCGAGGTTCTTGGAGGGGAAGAAACTGAACACGGCGGCGTCGCCGAACAGGCCGACGTATCGCCCGCCGTAGCGCGCCCCTTGCGCCTGCGCGCAGTCCTCGATAACGCGCAGCCCGTGCGCCTTCGCCAGGGCGCAGATGCGATCCAACTCGACCGGCTGGCCGTAGAGATGCACCGGGATCAACGCCTTCGTGCGGGGGGTGATCTTGCGCTCCACCTCATCCGCGTCCAGGAAGAAGTAACCCGGTTTCAGGTCGCAGAAGACGACCTGCGCGCCCGTGAGGCCGATCGCCTCCGCTGTGGCAATGGCGGTGTGGACAGTCGTGATCACCTCGTCACCGGGGCCGATGCCGAAGCTCTTGAGCGCGGCAAACAGCCCGAACGTTGCGCAGGAAACGCCGCAGACCTCCGGCGCCCCCATCCAGGAGGCCATTTCCTTCTCGAAATTCTTGACCTGTTCCCCGCCAATGTAATGCCCGCCGTCAATCACCTCCAACGCGGCGCGGTGCAACTGGCCGCGAAGGGGGTCGTGCATTCGTTTGATGTCCAAAAACGCGATCTTCGTCATGAGGTACTCCTATTTGTCTTGGCCTTCATCTTGATGCCGAAGCTGAGACTTCCCTCCTAAGAGGGCTCCTATGGTTGTATTCATTCCGCCACGCGTCCACTTTCTTCTGAGTACCGGCCAGGGACATAAGCACGTGCTCCGAGGTATGGTTCACTTGGTCGCAATATAGTAGAGTATCTTTCTTCCCTCCATGACCGAGTCCAAGTCGCGGGTGCGCAGAAGCTTCCGTATGTCGGCGGCGGTCCATTCCCTGTACGAGCAACCGCACGGCTGGAACTGGTAGCCTTCGAGATTCCACTTATCCCTATACTCCTGCGAAAGGAGGATCACCGGGTACTTCTGCACGTCGCCGAAGGTCACTTTATCCGTCGTGCCGTGAATCTGAATCCGTCCTTCCGACAACACGTTGATTTGGCTTGCCGCGCGAGTTGGAAGCCCCACTCCGGCGACTTTTGAGCCGTCCAAACCCGCACTCGCAAGCTGTCGGGTTATGCCCGGAAGAGGAGAAACGTCGAAGGCCGGTTTCACGAGAACGGTGTACACGCTAACTGCAATAAGAAGCGAGGCGGCAAGGCCGCAAAAGCAGAAAGAATCCTTGCGGCGCAGAGAAGCAAGGAAGAACGCAAGGGCGGCGATGGACAGGATGAGGCCCCCCACGACAAGTGCCGTGCCGCACCACACTCCCACCAGGCCGATCACCAGCCCGAACAGCGCCATGAGCAGAAGCATCCCTTTGCACGTCTTGCGGACCCAGCGACTGCTCCTGCCTTTCTCGATGATCTCGGCCAGCAAAGCACCGACGATGACGGCGAGCATCGGATAGACCGGCATCAGATACCGCCCACGAACCTGCTTGCTCATGGAGAAGATCAGGACCAGGAGCGCGCCCCAGCAGAGAATGAACAGCAGCTTCGCCTTGTGTTCCCGCCAGAAATTTCTGAAAAGACTGAAGTCGGGGATCAACGCCATGGCAAGGAAGAGCAGCCACGGCGCAAAATGGCTGCAAGGGGATTGGAGGTAAAACAGGACATTGCTCAGCCGATGGGCCTTCCCCTTTCCGGGAAGTTCATCGCCGATCTGGTCGGCGAGGAACCCGTCCAGCTTATGCGGATGGCCGAATATCGCCGCGCTCTTGTACTGAATGGTGATGATCACAAACCACGAGAAGGCCACGACCGCTCCCAGCAGCAGCATCTTCCATTCCACCAGGTTGCGGCAGCGAACCCCCGTCTTCTGCCTGAGAAGCAGACAGAAGCAGAAGACGTAGGCTACCAGGATCAGGCCGGGGAGTCCCTTCGTTTCCACCGCCAGTCCCGCGCCGACGTACGCCAGGGCATAGTTCAGCAGGGAGTGATCCTTGTTGAACAGGATGGCGGCAAAGCCGCAGAAGCTAGCCGTCAGGAACAGCGTCTGGAAGATATCCGGCATTGAAACGACGGAGTAATTGATGATCAGAAAGTTGGAGAGAAGGACCAGAGTGGCCAGAGTGGCGCTTTCCTTCCTTCGGAACAGGACGCGCGCGAGTCGGAATGTAATCCACGCGAGCAGACAGCCGGCGAGAAGGGAGGGCAGCCGCGACGTGAAGAAGTTGATGCCCATCAGCTTGTAGCTGGCGGCGATCATCCAGTACGTGACAATCGGCTTGTTGAAATGCGGGAGCCCATCGGAGAGGTAATGGGGGATAACGTAGTCGCCCGTCTGCACCATTCGGATCGCGACGTCGTCATAGTAGGACTCGTCAGCGTAATAGCCCAGGTCCCTCCCGAGAGTCGGCAGCAACACCGCGACAAACAGGAGCGCCACAAGGACCGCGCAAAGCAGCCCTCTCCTCGACGCGCTCTCAGGCGTCAGCGCGTCCGGGCCGAGCGACTCATCCCGATTTCCCAGCATGTCATGTTCCCTTACCTTGCGCAGACTGAACGGAGCCGTCACGCAGCGGCGCGCCTCCGTTCAATGTCGAAACCCACTCCAGCCATTCGCTCAGTACGATCAGCGTCCACAGGGCGCGCCCATGATCGGCAACGCGGTCGTGGTTCTCCTGCAACAACTCGACGGCCGCTTTCCGGTTCACCCCCGCCTCCTCCAGAAGTTCGGAGTCGAGGCGAGAGCGGGCCCAGTCGTACAAGGGGTCGCGCAACCACGCGTTGAACGGCACGGACAGCCCCCGCTTCTTCCGGTGAACCACCCAATGCGGAAGATAGCGAAGCGAGTACCGCTTCAAGAATGCCTTCGTTGTCACGCCGCGGACCCGTTCGTTCACGGGGAGCGACGCCGCAAACTCCAGAACGTCTTTATCGAGAAAGGGCGTGCGCAGTTCCAGCGCGCAACTCATGCTGCCGTGGTCCTTCTCCATGAGCAGACCTTCCGCCAGCGATGTCTCAAGGTCCAGTTCCTGGATCGCGTCCAGCAACTCCGTGTATGAGCGATCCACCTCGCGCGGAGACGCGGGCGCGACGCCGAGTCGCTCCAGGAGCGGCGGCGAGATGTTCGCCGTCCAGAGCAGATGACGGGAGATGGCGTCGTATTCCCATCCCTGCACGAATCGTTTAAGGAGGAAAGAGAAGCTCACCTTCTTGTCGCTGGGGGGCCATTTCTCCACGGCCCACGTAAAGCCGCGCTTGAACCATCCCGGAAGCCGCGCGTAGTGTTCTCCCACGCGTGCACCGATGTACGTCGGGTAGCCGCCGAACAACTCATCGCTTCCTTCGCCCACAAGCGCCAGCTTGGCTTCCTGCGCCGCCCTTTGCGCCAGCAGAACGGTGGGCACCCAGGACTGGTCCGCCAGGGGTTCTCCGACCATGCGGACGATTCGGGCGATTTCTGCTGGGACCATCTCCGCCTTCACCAGGACCGTCGCTAGAGGAATGCCCAGTTCCCGCGCGATTCGTTCCGCATACTCCCCTTCGTCATAGGACGGTTCGCAGAAGCGAAGGGTGTAACCCTTCAGGGCGTATCCCGGGCGGACGCTTTTCGTCACGGCGGCCACCAGCGACGAGTCCAGCCCCCCACTCAGGAACACGCCATATTCGACATCCACGTCCGTCTGCTTCCGCACAGCCCCGCGGAATATCTCGTCGAATGCGTCCAGGCTCGGGTGAGGAATCTTTTCGACGTTTCGAATGTTCCAATGCCAATAACGACGCCGCGATAGGCCATCGGCGCTGATCGCCACAATCTCGGCCGGGCCGACTTTCTGAATCCCGGCAAACGGGGAGGCTGGAGCAAAGAAACAGCCGCTCTCGATGTAACCCGCCACCGCCGGCACGGATATCTCCAGCGGAAACGAACGATCCAGGGCAAACCCGGAGATTTCCGTGGAGAAACGCACCTCATCCTTCCCCGCCGCGAAGAAAAGGGGCCGTTCCCCGGCGCGGTCCCTCGCCAGCAGCAGCCGGTTGCCGCGCGGGTCCCACACGGCCAGGGCGAAGACCCCCACCAGCCGTTCGACGAAAGCGTCTCCCAACTCCAGATAGAGGCCGGGGATGACCGCCACGTCGGTCGCCATCTCCACGGGCCGGCCACGGGACGCCAGCCATTCCCGCAATTCCTTGTGATTGTCAATCTCCCCGTTACAGACGACCACAATGCCGCTCTCGCTCTCCACCAGCGGCTGAGCGCCGTCCTGGAGCCCCCGGATGGCCAGGCGCGTCGCCCCCAGGACGGCGGAGCCGGAAGTGACCATGCCGTGTTCATCCGGACCTCGGTGAGTGACCGCTGCCACCATCGCGGCGACCGTGTCCTTTATGTCGTCGCTCGGCTCATTGCCGGCCAGTGAGACAATACCGCAGATACCGCACATTCGACCAGTCCCAAGACGCAGCCAAGGGCGAGCAGCTGCGTTGCCAAGTAAAGAAGCGAAAATTAAAGAAGTGTTCTACCCATCGTGCTTGATCTTCATCAAATGAAATTGTGTAAGCATAGGCGTTCATGGCTTAAGCCAGCCTTAAGCCATGATTCCCCAAGTTGTCCCTGTCCCTCTTGAAGACCTTGTCTGCCTCTGAATCGCGGGAAATTGAGAAGAATGTGGGTACCGGTGGAGTTGTGAAGCGGGCTCACGGTCGAGAGCAAAGTCACCCGTGTCGACGCATCGGCGTGGAAGTGCAGAGTGCGGGCACACTGTGGGATGAAAAGCGGCACTGGCATCCCTGCGAGACGGAAACATGCGGGACTATACCGGTTACCGCGATACGATTTACTGGTGGGTTGACGTCAAACCCGAAATACGCCTGCCCTCAGCAGGCGGCTTCTCGACATAGATTGACTTCCCGTGCGATTCGCGAAGGCACAGCGCGCAGATGAACGCCGCCAACGCAAGGAAGAAGCAACCGATGAAGATCGTCTCGTACGCCGCACGAGGGTAGATGACGGCGGTGGCCGTCCTCTTGGCGCTCGCGCTGAAACAATCCATCGCGTACGCGGCGAAGTTCGTGATGACCGCGACCGCCAGGTAGGACGCGCCGTTGAGCACTCCGATGGCTGTGCCCACCGACCCGGATGGGTTTGACTCCTTCATCAGGACGGAGCAGATCGGCGATCCGATGGTGGACAACCCCAGGACGACGTAGCACAGCAGGAACCAGCCGCGCCCGAGGCCAAACCGGGCGCACACTTCCAACAGGGCGATGGAGAACAGCGCCAGCCCGACCGCCACGACGATCACCGGCTTGCGGCGGTTCTCCAGCAGGCGTGATACAAACCCTGCGGACAATACCATGATCATCGTGACGAGCATCATTACGAATGTGAACGTCGCCGACAGGGCGGAACTCATCCCGCAATAGTCCGCCAGGAATTTCTTGCCGATCGTCGCCTGAACGAGGAAGTAGACGCCGAAGGTGACCGGACCGACGACTAGAAGGAGCCGGGACTGCCTCCCCCCGAGGATCTTCCGGAACTTCAGGTCCGAAAGCGGGATGCGCCGCTGGCGGATGCGGCGGTTCTTCCGGAAGAGCAGCGCCGCAGCGAGGAACGCCGCCGTGCAAAGGATGCCCGCCGTGAGCAACGCCATGCGCCAGCCCACTCCGTTCACCAGGCGCTCGAAGGGGAACGTGCCTGCCAGCCCCCCCGAGTATCCCAGGAAGAGCGTCACGCCGAGAAAGATGGCGAAGTGCTTCTCGCCGAAGAGGCTGTCCAATGCCTTGACGATACTCAGGTAGATCAGCCCCGCGC
>Ga0114951_10003433_pt1 | contig 16406 bp, 19 predicted proteins | sample AM7aDNAmetaG_FD_88677 | JGI IMG/M metagenome (GOLD analysis project Ga0114951, IMG submission 88677) | Freshwater microbial communities from Finland to study Microbial Dark Matter (Phase II) - AM7a DNA metaG | ecosystem: Environmental > Aquatic > Freshwater > Lake | place: Finland: Lake Alinen...
AATATCGCTGATAACCAGATCATAGTCACTTGCATCGAAAAGCATAATGGCATCTTTACCATTTGCCGCTTCACTTATTTCATAATGAGAAGATTGATTTAAGGCATCTATGATTAGTCGTCTAGTTGGCAGATAATCATCAACGACCAGTATTTTTTTCCGCATTTCATATCTTTCTTCAGCTGATGTTTTCTTGACTACTACAGTATTAACATTTGCATCCAAATATATTTTTCTGGTCAATAATATAAATTATTTCACTGGCAGAAGAAAGGCAATAAACTGCTTTAAGACGAGCTCCCATTGTCCTTCAAGATAACATCACGAATGCTATAACTTATAATATCAAACTCTTTCGCTTTGCTGTCTTCTTTCGTTGATAACGAGACAATATCTTTATATTTACCTTCTGGAACATTTTCCTTAGGCGCACTACTGCTAATTTTTATTTTATTTTGCTTGGTATAAGCATTCAGCACGCTGTCCACTTGATATGATGTAATTGTCATTTAACCCTCCCTATATGAGGTATCTCTGATTACACTATCGGCAAACTAGAATAAAACTTTAGTCGCTTTGGGTAATTAATAGCCAACACATTGATAATGTTTAATATATTTTATTTCTTACTGATGAGAGCAAAAGCAGAAATTGATATGATTGAATTGAACTAAACTGGCTTCAGCCCTCGACACGCAGAAACTTCCCATTACTTTGAAGAGACTTTATTTTACCGCTCTCCAGATAGACTGGTACCTGTGACATTAGCGAACTGATAAAATCTAGCGACCCTTTCACGTTCGCTATAGATGGTCCCACCAGATCCTTATTGCTCTTATTTAACGTTCGTATTTCCCCGGAAATCAACACTATTTTTTTTCTAGAATCCTCTATTTCCTGCCTTTGCTCAATTGCGGCATAACTAGCTATTGTCGCAAGGCTGAGCTCATCTAGTTCTAATTCGAGATTACGGGCAATTTTTTTTAAAATATTCATTCTTGCCGCTTCCAACATCCGCACCTTCAGGATTATGTTCTCTTTACGGGCATTACTTTCGCTTAGCGCATCCAACGAAGGCTTAATCAGGATTTTTTTCTCGCCGATAATAAAATCCTTCAACTCTTGATATATTGCCAATTCTTTCTTTAATACAGCGGCAAGTGAGATAAAAGCTTTATCCGAATCTTCTTCGCAACAATCAGTCAAAGTAATATTATGATCTAACATTTCAATATCCTTATTGTAATTAAATTGGCAGGACTAACGTTTGCGCGCTTTTAACGCGATTGCAGAAAAGAATTTTGCAGATTTAATTCCGTCTGAGCGAAGATTAAAAGATGGGAACTTAAATTTCTTGTGAAAATTTTTGCCGCCACTTTCAGGCAAAAATATCAACGATTGACTCTTTCACCATCTTATCAGCAATTTTTTCCGCATTAACGTTGTATGTCCCCTTTTCTACCTGAGCTTTAATTTCCTGCACTTTTTCTTCACGTATTTCAGGTAAACTGTTCAACGCATTTTTTGCCTGCTGAATGTCTTTTGCCTTGGTGGAAAGATCAACCTTTTCTTCCGGTTTTATTGCCGCACTCATGGCTTGCTTATCAGAACTTACCGCGGGATTGTCACTTTTCTGATACTGCTGGATCACTTGTGCGTTTGCATCTTTGAGATCAGATATTTTCATTTGTCCTTCTCCTTGTATTATTATCTTATCTCACCTATCGGCAAAATCAAACAAAAACTTAAATTTATTTAATTCCCTCCTGTGTAATTTCCTTTGTGTAGTTTTTAGTCATTTGTTCATAAAGCATTTTCTGCAAACCTAACCCATTTCCCCTGCGTGAGAAATCTTCAGCAATTTTTTGATCCATAATCATATTGTATGTCTCCTTGCCGGAAGAAATAGCAGCATTTTGGCTTTTGGGAATAGTCTGACGCATATTTTTCAGTAAATAGTAGGTAAAAATAGCTTCAAAGTCCTGGCAAGCCTTCTTTATCTTCTTCAATTCTTCTTCACGCTCTTTCGTCGGAATTATATTAGCTGAAGACTGATTAAGTGTTTTGTTGAGAGCAGGAGTTACTATCTCCATATTGTTTCCTTTAACCTCTTTAGATAACCCGTAAATCAGCCTGAAGCGCTCCGGCAGCTTTGATCGCCTGCAATATTGTAATCAAATCACGCGATGACACCCCTATAGAATTAAGCGCCCGAACTACATCGTAAATTGTCACCCCTTGCGGTACCAACATCAACTGCTTTTTTTCCTCCGCGATTCCTATGGTTGTCTGTGTCGTAACTACCGTCTGCCCGCCCGGTGCGATAATTGTACCCGCTCCACCTGGAGCTACAGCAGTGGCCCTAGACGGTGGCGCAGGTGCAAATGGGAGGGGTTGAGATACTTTTGCGTCTTCTTTAATCTGAATGCTTAAATTTCCATGAGCAACGGCAACTGTAGATATTCGTACATTATCTCCCATAACTACAGTACCAGTTTTTTCATTTAAGATCACTATAGCCGCCGCATCTACGGGCACATCTAAAGATTCAATAAAATAAATCAATTCCGATAATGATCCTTGAAAAGATTCCTTAGCTTTCACACTTACCGAAAAAGCATCGAGTTGTTTTGCTTCCACAAGAGCCGTTGCTTTACTATTTATTGTACTCGCCATTCTTGAAGCTGTTGTAAAATCCGGATGCTGTAAATTAATCATCAAAGCGCGTCTTTGATCAAAATCATATTTAAGTTCTTTTTCCACAAAAGCACCGTTGGCAATCATTCCAACTGTTGTATGATTTTTACTGACACCGCCACCACCTGCGCCACCTGCGGAAAATCCTCCCAACGCTACACCTCCCTGAGCAACGGCGTATATTTCTCCATCAGCCCCTCGCAGTGCTGTCAAAAGAAGCGTACCACCTAAAAGACTTTTAGCTGAGCCAACCGAGGAAACCATAACATCAATCTTTGAACCATTTTTGGCAAAAGGCGGCAATATTGCCGTAACCATAACTGCGGCGATATTATCAGCTTTCAGAGCCGAGGTTTTATCTTTCATTGATAATCCCTGACGATTCATTATATTTGCGAGTGATTCAGCCGTAAAAAGATTTTTCGTTAAATCATCTCCTGTGCCTGCCAGGCCTACTATAACTCCATATCCGACAAGTTGATTGTCTCTGACCCCACCGATTGAAGATATATCCTTAATTCTGGCCGCATAGGAAATACTTCCCCAGACTAATAAAACAGTCATTGTCATCAGAAAGATTTTTAAATGTTTATTTTTCATTTCTCCACTCCTGAAATTTGTCATGGGATTTCCGTTCTTTCAAATCTTAAAAAGGCCAGACCCAATCTACTACCCTTGTAAGCCATCCCGGCCTCATTTTGTCATTAATTATACCTTCACCCGTATAGAGTATCCTTGCGTCAGCCACATATTGTGAAGCTACTGTATTTTCCGTCGTTATATCCTCCGGACGAATAATTCCAGTAATTAAAATAAATTGATCGTCGGCATTGACTGTCACCTGACGCCTTCCTTCAATTATCAGATTTCCATTATCTAAAACCCGAATTACTCTCGCGCTGATTTTAGCGGTTAAAGTGGTGTTACGGCTGGTATCTCCCGCGCCCTTTAAAGAGTTAGCGGCTGCGCCTTCCAAGCCAATTTTGCCATTCAGATTAGCATTACTGCCAATTATTGCGTTCTCTATGCCTAAAAGCGATGTGATGGAAGCAGCAGTATTTGTATTACGGCTGGTATTGGCCGATGCTTTATTGCCGCCAGCGGCTATTTCTGACACAATGATTGTGACAATATCATTTACGTATCTGGCTTTTTTATCTGTGAACAACATACTTTTGTCACTCTCACCCTGCCAGATGGAACCGGCAGCGGGCTGCGGCTTTTCTTGCCGCGGCACAAAAACAGTGTCCGGGCGAACCGGTTGCTGCATACATCCGGCTACCATAAAAGTAAGATTGATCAAGACTAACGATGAATATTGATATTTTTTTTGCATAAAAAAATCCTTCAAGTATTTTTAAAAATCTACTTTAACTTTAGACTGACCGATGACTCGTGCATAAATTGTTTTGCTTGACGTAATATTGCGTACTTTAACTATCGCACCTTCAGCGCCGTCTTCTTCGGAAAGCCCCATCGCCATGATCTTCATTGCTCCGTTATCCAAAATAATATGAACCATTTTCCCTTTTTTAACCGGCATCAATTCTTTAAGCATATTGCGGGTAATTTCGGTATTGGGGCGAATACTAACAGCCATTATTTTACCGGTTGCTTCTTCCAAAGTCGAAATTGCATTAATCGGAATTGATCGTATCCATTTTTTTTGCAGAGAAACATCATTGGCAGTAATAAGCGCGTCTCTCCCAAGATTATTTGTACTAACAACAAATTCGCGTAATACTTCAATTCTAACGCGTACTGTTTCTTCCTTTAAAAAAACATCGTTTTGAAAAATTCTTACTGTAAAGGAAGTATCGCCCAAATACTCTTCTCTGGATCTGCTGGTAACTTTAAAAGATAATCCGACCTTATCCGATGTAACAACAGAAAGTTGTGAGAGCAATTCAATTCGCGCAGAATCAGCGGGCCAGGGCATATTTTTTTCAATATGTTCGGTTATCACTTTACCTAATGCTTCCTGATTCAAAATATCTTTCGGGCTGCAAAAGGCATTTGATTTCCCTAATGCGATAAGCAGGCAAACTGAAAAGATGATGAATATTTTATTGAAGTTTTTGTTTAACATTGCTACCTCTTCAGGTTGTTAATGATTGACAACATACTATCGGCAGTTTGAATCGCCTTGGAATTGATTTCATAAGCTCTCTGCCCGACAATCATTTTTACCATCTCATCAATAACACTGACATTGGACATCTCCAGATAACGCTGAGATACAGTTCCCATACCGGTCACACCCGGATAACCTGTAATTGCTTCACCGGAGGCAATAGTTTTAGCGAAAAGATTCCGGCCAGTACTGCTTAACCCGGCGGGATTAACAAACTTTGCCAGTTCCAACCGCCCGGTGAGTAAAGGGGCTCCGGAGGCGTCAGAGGCAGTATAGGTGCCTCCGCTGTCAATTGTAAAGGAAACCGTTCCTGAAGGAATTGTTATATTTGGAAGTAATTTTAACCCTTCCGAATTGACCAAAGCACCATCTGCATTTATTTTAAGGTTTCCTGCACGACCATAGTAAATGGTACCATTATCATCAAACTGGAAAAAGCCATCTTGTTCAATAGCCCAATCAAACTGGTTGCCGGTGGCCTGATAGTCTCCCTGAGTAAATATTTTTTGTGTCGATACCGGTTTTACTCCCATACCTACTTCCAGACCAACGGGCAGTTGATTGCCCTGAGATGTTTCCGAGCCGGCTTTTGCGGAAATTTGATACATGAGATCCATAAAATCAGCACGCGACTTCTTAAAACCAACCGTATTAACATTAGCCAGATTATTGGCCACTACATCCTGATCCAATTGCTGGGCAGACATCCCTGTCGCCGCCGTAAATAATGATCTGATCATACATTCCTCCCCTTAAATCAGTTTTCCTAACCTGCTTGTAGAAATTCTATCGAAATCTGACATAGTTAAAATAATTTTTTGATATGTCTCAAAAGTCCTCTGTATATCTATCATGTCAACCATTTCTTTAACCGCATTGACATTGGACATTTCCAGGTATCCACTGCCAATCTTATAATTAGAGGCATTTTTCGGCCCTGCCTTTCCACTATCCACATACTGCCCTGCGGCTGCACGGCTAATATCGCCGGGATTGGAAAAAGCAGTAATTCTTAATTTTCCGGCAACACTTCCATCAACTTGTATGGAACCGTCATTGTCAATTTCAACGGACTGGCCGGAGATAACAATTTTACCGGATTCACCCAAAACATAGTCACCGGCAGGCGTTACTAATTCATTATTTTTATTGAGGATGAAACTTCCATTGCGAGTGTAGGCAATACCATTTTTTGTCTGGAGAGTAAAAAATCCATCACTTTCAATAGCGAGATCAAATTTATTTCCGGTTCTATTTAACGTGCCTTGAGCAAAATCAATTTTTGTCGCAGTCTGCCCCAAATCAACATCGGAATTTTCCTGCGCTGCCTTGCCTTTCATCGCGTAATATAAATGTTCTGATTTAAAACCGGGAGTGGAAGCATTAGCGACATTATTAGCGACAAAATCGAGCTGTGTTAGCTTTCTGGCTCCGGCAATCGCAATATCATTTACATCGTAACGCATTTATACTCTCCCTTGTTTTTCTCGTAATAGAGCAAGCGATATGCCATCATAATTTTACCGGTAATATATTTTGAAACAGGGAGGGAAATATTGCTAACAACCATACATAATGTATTAAGATCAGGATGTTATTAACATAAGATATTTATCGTTTGATTTGATCCAATCAAGTCGGATTGGCATTTTATCTTAAATTAAGGCAGGGAATTATGTGCCGTAGGGAAATATTTTCCGCAAGAAAGCTATTTCATTGAGAGATGGAATCAGGTGCTTTTTGTTCTTTGGCTTTCGTTGAGCGAATAAACAAAGGCGAGAATTTCAGCAACAGCCCGGTATAATTCCACCGGAATTTCCGCGCCAATATCCAACTTACTTAATATTTGAACCAAATCGGGATCATTTTTAATAGGAATGCCAAATTCTTCGGCCTTCTCGATTATTTTATCGGCTACAAAACCACGGCCACGAGCTGTAACTTTAGGCGCATTGGCGCTTGCACTATCGTATTTTATGGCCGCGGCCATTGTCTTTTTTTCTTTTCTCATTTTTCCCCAAGTGGCTATCAAATATTAAAATGTTGATTTACCGGGCATAATGCCAAGTAAGTTTTCAAAAATTAAAATCTTAATGTTTGAAAGCAACTTGGTATAACCTACGCAAAATAATTGACTAGGTCCACTGCTGAAAATGATTGCTCTTCAAAATATTCTTCCCGCTCTTGTGTGAGCCCATCTTCTTGAAGGCAATCAATATAATCTACACGGTAACCAATACCTGAGAGAACGGATTCCAATTTGCTAAGTTCGCTTGAAATAATGTCTTTAACATCCTCTCGTTCACATTTGATAAGTGAACAAAGGCTACCTTCACGTACGCTGGCGTTCACAGAAATTTTACCCAGAATATCTAAATCCAGAAATATCATTATCGAACAGGAAGAATAATTTTTCCCATCTTGATTATTTTTATCATCCGGTCGAATAAATATATCGGCCTGACGCAGGCCATCTGCCACAGACATTGGTACTTGAAGAACTAATCCGTTATCGCTTTCTTGAAAGACGATATTTATAGCTTGCCTGGCTTCTATCGTTTTTAACGCCTCCGCGGTAAACCCGGCCATGTTCATCAATTTTGCCTTTATCTGCGGATCAAGTTTCTCGCTATCTTTAAGCAGTTCCTGTATGCCTGCGGATAATTTTAGCAACAAGGTTTTTATGTTTTCATCGAATGGCTTACTATTGATGCCTTTTGCCCCTTCGGTCACAAGCTGGCTTAATTTGTTCTCCAGCAATAAACCGGTATTGGCTATTAAATCTTTCAAAAAAAGGTTGTTCCCTTTGGTATTATTAGAAAACGTTATAGAATCAAAGAGCTTGACCAATTTGTCAATGTCACTTTTGGAAAATTTCAGAGGTAAATTGATATCCGAAATATCTTTCGCTAATTCGCTGACCTTACTGATAATTTGCAATAATGAATCTGGATTTGCCCGCCAATACATCAATTTTTCGTTAATCTTAGGTTCATCTGATATTTTTTGATTGCCTGCAAAATTTAAAATTATTTGTGGTTGCAGGCTACTTACTTTAACTTGAAGTTTTTCTCCAATGTTGAGAGGCACTTCGGAAGATGCGGGAATGCTCATATTTTTCATCGCCAGCATATATTTATTTCCGGCAATTTTTTCCAGGACTGTTACTTCGATAGTTTCTCCTACAGCAATACTACTTGAAGCAGCATTGGTTCGGGAAATTTCCAGATTGTTTATTGCTATACGAGGTGTGGTAGGTGATAGCGGGTTTGGAGACATCAGATATTCTCATTTTTTATGCGGGAGAGATCAACAATCAATCCAACCTCGCCTTCGGGAAAACCGGTGGCGCTGGCTGTTTCTTCCTCGGAATAGCCCTTCTTGATCATATTGATTACTTCCGCATATTTACTCTGGGATAAATTAGCATGCCGGAGTATTGGTTCACCATCATAAGTTTCCGTTTCTAGCTGAAATTTCTCTAATATCGCCTTAACTCTTTTTTCTTTGATGTCCAGCTCGAGGGCAATCTCTTTTAGATTTTTGCGGCTTTTTTCCAGAGCTTCCAAAAACTGGTCCGCAGCATCTTGCGATTGGGCAATGATTATTTTAAACTCTGCGATCATTTCCTGATGCTTACTTGCATCGTGTTTTTTTATATTAACAATTGTGTGCCACAGAAGAATTACAACAGTGATGAACAATGCCAAATCTATCGCAATTTGCACAAATATTGGATTTTGTATGTCCATTTACACCTTGATATTAATATGCCCGCCTTCGTCACCAGATTCGGCTTCTTCTGCTAAAAGAAGTCCGGCGGTCTCTTTATTTTGTTTATCTTTACCTTGCCGTTTGTTTTTTTGTTCTTCTTTTTCCTTAATCGTTGCTCTTTCGGATTCCTCTGACTGCTTAACTTTTTCCCGAAATATTCGATCCTGTTCGGTGAGCTCCATTTGGAAATAACGCTGCTGCATATCTCCATGCTGCTGCTGAATTTGCTGTACTTTTTCCGCCGGGTGCATCTGTATAATTGATTGCTGCGCGTCTATTGCCCTGACCATGAATATCATCTCCCCCGTCAATTATTGTTCTCATGAAGCAGGACAGCTCATCATATGGATCGTCAAAAGAATAAGGTTTCGTAAATTTACTTTCTTTTCGGCCTTTCGTTGCGATAAGGTATTCCTATTGAAATAGTGCTAAAACTTTCTTCGCTAAACATATTGATTCGCGCATTATATTTATTTAATATCAGCAACGCATTTAAAACTCCCCTATCGATAACACTATTCGTCATTTCCCGAGAGCCTGAATCTATCCTCTCCATAAGCACATCAATAGATGCGGCAGGCAGGGCATCCCCGGAATTTTTTATAAAAACGCTGACATATTTATTGTCATGCTCGGTGGTAATGCTGAATTCCTTCATCTTACTTCCCAGCGCCCGTAACATGGCAAAGCGAATCAATGCCCAAAAGGCCATTGATAACTCTGCTGTGCTACCCCTAAAATCTGGTGCATCATTATCCAACCGAATATTTTTTTTGATGTCATGTTTTAAATCCAGGTTAAAATCAAAAAAACGCATCTCTGAATTTATTAACTGAGAGATATTTACATTGTCTTCACCTTTTGCCGCCAGCGCATAAAATTTAGCGGCAACATCTTTAAAAATATCATGAAAAGATTCGGATTCCTGGCTTACTGAACGAATATCTTTTTTTATCCGCTGCATTTCTTCCATCATTTCTGCCGCGGCATCAGGATATATTTCTTTCAATTTTTTAAAGTTTTCTTCTATGCGGCGCTGGAGCAGTTTAGTTCGCCCCATAATGCCATTTAAAGGATTGGCAAAATTGTGCAGAATACCCGGAATGAGTTCTTTGATGAAAGTAGCAGCAAATGCTTCTTCTAATGTCTGGTAACTCTCGTGGTTATCCATTTTTTAACATCTCTTTCAGGTTTAAAATCATTTCCCATCGAAAAAATTAGCTGACTTAATGTTATTATCACATAATTACATAATTAATGAAATAAACATTTTTAATCACACCTTCACCCAGCATTTTTTCGAGTTCTTTGGCCATTTCATTTTTCAGCCTTTTACGCTCCTCCAGCGATTTTAAAGCAATCGCGCTTTTGCCCTTGGCTGTACGGTAAATTATTTTGCGCACATCTTTGTTATTTACCAGTTGAGCAGCATTTTCATTTTCAATTACATCAATAGCAACATCACAAACAAGAATTTTACTCTTTCCACTTGTGTCTTTTAAATCAATGATAAAATCTTTGTAATAGATTGTGATGACTTTATCCGCAGGCGGAGCGATAGGCAAACTGGTATTGCCACTTTCAGCTGCGCTGTCGACAGTTTTACCTGCATCTTCACTTTGTCTGCCGAAATTATCGACCTCTGAAATAACTATTTTTTCTTTGTGCTTTAAAAAAGTGCTTTTCGTTAAATAAAACCACACCCCTCCGGCAATTCCCAGAATCACTAAAACCAGAATGGAGATAAGGAGGATAAGTTTATTGCCTGCCCACTGTTTGCCTGAAATAGGGGAAATTTTAAAGACTTCTTCAATCTCGATGATCTCCCCGGCTATTTCTATATCGGGAATATTTTCCAGAATGTCTAATTTTGCTTTTTGCATTATTCTTAACTACGCAATCTGTTATCCAGAAAAATTCACGGTACCTTTCAAACGTAAAACCGCCTGCGCATGAAGTTGGCAGACACGCGATTCAGTTAAATCCATAACTCGACCAGCCTCTTTCATGGTCATCTCTTCATAATAATAAAGCGAAAGGACCAATTTTTCTTTTTCAGGTAATTGATCAATCGCTTTCTTAAGGTTATCCTTCACTTCCATTTTGACCAGCGAATTGAGGGGATTCCCTTTACTTATTTCCTCCATAATGTCGTCCCGGCTATATTTTTCAAAATAGTCAGGCGGCAAATTTTCTATAGATATTAAAGGGACACATCTTGCGTCATCGAGTAGTTTATAATAAATTTCCAGAGAAATACCCAAATGTCCGGCAATTTCTTCTTCACTAGGCGCCCTTCCCAATCCCTTGCGCAGGTCAACCATCGCACTCTCCAGTTTGTTATCTTTACTTCTTGTGGCGCGAGGAACCCAATCCTTAGCTCTTAGCTCATCGAGAACCGCTCCACGAATACGAAAACTGGCATAGGTCTCAAATTGAACATTCCTGGTTTTATCAAATTTTTCCAATGCGGACATCAACCCCATAATACCCACATTGATTAAATCCTCTTTATCGGCAATATCAATAGGCAACTTTGCTGCCATCCGCCCGACTATATTTTTTACGAGCGGCGCATACTTCATGATCTCTTCATCACGTCTACTCTTGTCTGCCATCTTTATCAATTATACTATCCCAGAAAAAATTTATACTGCCATTATCATCTTCCTCTTGCGTTTCAGAGCATAGTTTATCCGCAATCTTATTCAGACATCTGGTTGCAGGAGAATTAGGATAAATTTCAGCGAAAGCCTTCTGCTGTCTGATTGCATCTTTAACTTTTTCATCTAATAATATATATCCCAAATATTCAATAGTTAAATTTAAAAAATGATCAGTGGCCTGACTCAGCCTATTATATATTTCTTTTGCTTCTGAAGGATTACTGACCATATTAACAAGCAGACGGAAACGCTTTTTGGCGTGACGTTGATAAAGAACTTTGATCAAAGCATAAGCATCAGTCAGCGCTGTTGGCTCCGGAGAAGTTACTACAATAATTTCCTTTGCCACCATATTAAAATACATGACATTAGAGGAAATACCAGCACCGGTATCAATTATCATAAAATCGAGATCTTCATTAAGAGCGTTTAATTCATCAATCAAAGTCAACTTCTGGCCACGGGATAGATCTGTCATTTCCGGAATGCCGGACGCTGAAGGCAATATCTTGATACCACCAGGACCCTCGATAACTGCTTCAGATAATGACTTTTCTCCCTTTAAAACATGATACAGATTATATTGTGAATTAATTCCTAAAATAACATCAATATTAGCCAAACCAGCATCTGCATCAAGCACCAGCGCCTTTTTTTCCCGGCGGGAAAGAAGATAAGCAAGGTTTGCCGAAATGTTTGTCTTACCCACGCCTCCTTTACCGCTGGTCACTGATATGACGCGAATCCCTTGCTCGCGGATTGAATAGCTGCCGGGTTTAATGAGACTATCTGACCTTACGACCATATTTTGCTCTTTCTTTCTCAATTCTCGAAGATTTGCCGCTTGATCCGCTATCATACAATTCCTTAGGTTAATGCTTTAATTACTGACTATTTTTTCTTATCCATTAATTGGCGACATTACTCATAATTAAATTTGCCATTCTCAATGGTGTCATCTCCTCAATATCCTGCGGAACATTTTGTCCGCAAGTCATGTAGGTAACTGGTTTCTTAACTTTGTTGATTACATCATAAAGAATACCGAAACGCCTTGATTCATCTATTTTAGTAACAATAAGATTATCAAATTTAGTTGTTTCATATTTTGAAAGGACATCCTGTAAATTATCTTCGCTGGCCGTCGCGTTGATTAGCAAATTTGTTTCTGTGTCATGATGAGGTGAGCAGTTTTCTAAAAGATTCATATATCCATCATCAAGGCGTCCCCGCCCGGGTGTGTCTACAAGAATAACGTCCTTATCGGAAAAAAGCCGGATTGCTTTGTGAAGGGATTCTTTACTTGACGCCACTTCCATATCTAGACCCATAATCTTGGCATACGTTCCCAGTTGAGCAGTTGCAGCAATACGAAAAGTGTCCGTTGTCACCAACCCAACTTTCATTTTTTTCATTATTGAATAACGCGCGGCCATTTTAGCCAGTGTCGTTGTCTTTCCTACACCGGTAGGGCCAATAAATACTTTAATCTTTTTTCCATCGCGCCCTTCCCGTGCCGCTGGCATGGACTTAACAATATAATCTTCCACAACTCTCAAGGCACTTTTTTCGCTTAATTCCGCTGTAGATGACAATTCTTGATTTACCGATTCAACTATCTGGCAGGCACTACTGCGGGAAAAACCGCAGCCAAGTAAATGTAAATATACTTTTTGATTTACATCTTGCGCTGCTTTTCCTTTACGCATGCCCAAAAGATCAAAAAACTTATCCATGGTTTCTTTAATTTCAGCAAGTTCACGGCTCAATGAATTATCTTTGTGTGATGAATAAATGACTTCTTTAAGCTCATTTATCTCTGTGCAAAGGAAAGCAAAAATATCTTCATTCTTTCCTGTAAGACGTGAACTATTGTCCGGCAAAACATCTCTTGACGTATTATCCCGTAGACTATTTTTTTCATCACGCGCCGCCATTACCTCAATTACGGATTCCTTCCCGCCTTTTAATTTCTTTGTAGAAAGAATAATGGCATCCGGGCCTAAATCCTTCTTAATTTTTACCAGCGCGTCACTGATGCTGGAAACTTCGTAACGTTTAACTTGCATTTTACAACTCTACCATCCCTAAAGATTTTACATTTACTTCCCTTGATATTTCATTGTGCGCTAAAATAACCATGCTGGGGTAAAACTTTTCCAATATTTTACGAAAATGAATCCTATTATTGGACGAGCATAAAATGATCGGCTGTATGCCACTTGCTATAAAAATGTTGACCAGTTTCTGTAAATTGAGAACCAATTTTTTTACTATATTTGGGTCTGCAGAAATGAATGATTCATTTTCAGTATGCTGAATCGAACGGCTGATCTTATCTTCAATGTCCGGCGACATAATCATTACTGTAATATTGCCGTCTTTATCCTGATATTGCTTGGTAATTGCCCTTGCTAGAGCCTGCCTTACATACCCGGTCAGAATATCCGCATTTTTCGTAGTGGCAACATATTCGCCAATTGTTTCTATAATGGTAAGCAAGTCACGAATGGAAATACGTTCCCTCAAGATCCGCTGCAGAACTCTGTGCACCAGACTAACCGGAACTGTTTTGGGCACAATTTCCTTAATTACACGCGGATAAAGTTGTTCCAGGTTGTCCAGTAACGCCTGCACTTCCTGACGCCCAAGTATTTCATCAGCGTAAGTTTTGATTAGCTCGGTTAAGTGTGTCGTAATTACGGTCGCTGGATCAACAACAACATGTCCCTTCAATTGAACCGCGTCTTTCTCCCTTTCTGTAACCCACATAGCGGGAAGTCCGAAAGCAGGTTCTTTAGTGGGAATCCCTTTGATCTTCATATCCTTATCATCTGCCGATATCATCAAATAATGTCCGATCATAACATTCCCGCGAGCAACTTCCACGCCTCGAAGCAATACACTGTATTCATCAGGCCGAAGCTTCAAGTTATCGCGTATATGAATCGCCGGAATGATCAACCCCATTTCTGTGGCCAGTTGACGGCGCAAAGCTTTAATCCTCTGCAACAATTCTCCACCCTGAGCGGAATCCACCATTGGAATTAACGCGTAACCTACTTCCAAACCTAAAGTATCCAACGGGGCTACTGTATCTGTTGTGTCTAATGCTAACGGCGCGGACTGCTGCTCCTCTTCCTCCTTTTGCTTGGTTTTCGCTATATCCTGAACTACACGATAAGCTACAAAAGCTATAATTGCCGAAACAATAATAAACGATATTTTGGGCATTCCCGGAACCAAGGCGAAGATAAAAAGCATTATCGCCGCTGTGGCAATAGCCCGCGGTTGCATGAAAAGCTGAGTTTTTACTTCTTCACCCAACTCAGTGGAAGCTGCCGACCTTGTCACTAACATACCGGCAGCAGTTGATACGATAAGAGCGGGTACCTGAGTTACCAGGCCATCGCCAATGGTTAAAAGAGTGTAATTACGACCAGCATCGGCAAGCGTCATCTCCATCTGCAACACCCCGATAATTAATCCACCGATGATATTGACAAAAACAATAATAATACCGGCGACCGCATCACCTCGCACAAACTTACTGGCACCATCCATCGCCCCGTAGAAATTTGCTTCCTGCTCAATTTCGGAACGGCGTCGACGGGCATCGGATTCTGTAATCAAACCGGCATTCAAATCGGCATCTATACTCATCTGCTTTCCAGGCATGGCATCCAGGGTAAATCGCGCTGCTACTTCCGCCACGCGGGTTGCGCCTTTTGTAATAACAACAAAATTTATCAAGACCAATACCGTAAAAACAATTAAACCAACTACATAGTTACCACCTACCACGAATGTTCCAAATGCTTTGATTACTTGCCCTGCCGCTGCTGTTCCCTCATTACCATGCAACAAAATCAATCTCGTTGAAGCTACGTTGAGCGATAATCTAAGTAATGTCGCAATCAATAAGACGGAAGGAAATACGGAAAAATGCAGTGGTTTCAATACATACATGGACATGAGAAGGATAATAATAGAAAAAGTAATACTAAAAGACAAAAGAATATCCAGCAAAAAAGTAGGAATAGGAATAATCATAACCATGAGAATGGCGATCACACCCATAGCCATCATCGCCGAACTTGATTTGGCACTATCTATAAATGGATTTGTTCCTAATACTTCTGAATTAGCCATATTTTTTTATCCAAATATCCTGACCTTTTTTTGGTCGTAAACATAAGCCAGTACTTCTGCAACGGCGCGATAAATTGTTTCCGGTATAAAATCATTCACGTTAACAGTCTTATACAATACCTGTGCCAGAGGTTTATTTTCTACTATTAGTACATCGCTTTCTTCGGCAATTTGTCTGATCTTTTCTGCAATATAATCAGCACCTTTGGCAATTACCATCGGTGCCTGCATATTATCGGGATCATACTTTATAGCTATGGCTAAGTGTGTCGGATTAGTGATGATAACATCAGCTTGGGGAACCGCCGCCATCATACGTTTTTGGGCAGCTTCCCGCTGCAGACGGCGAATTCTGGACTTGATCAGAGGATCACCTTCCGTGTTCTTAAACTCGTCTTTAATTTCCTGCTTTGTCATCCGCAGGCTTTTCTCATATTCCCAGCGCTGATAAATATAATCAAGGATCGCCAGAATCATTAACACTATCGTTGTGACCAATACTATTTTAAAACAAATGCCACCCAAATAAACCAATGTTCTCCAGACGCTCTGATCCATAAGCGTGAACATATTGTCCAGCTCATTTTTAATAACCAGATAGGCAACAGTACCTACTATACAAATTTTAAAGATATTTTTAATAAGCTCAATTACGGAGCGCAAAGAAAATAGTCTTTCGAAACCCTTTATTGGATCTATTTTGGAAATTTTTGGCTGTACTGATTCCGAAGAAAACATCAGGCCAACCTGCAGAATGTTACATACAATAGCGGTAATAAATACTGTAAGCATCAAGGGGAAAATGATGATAAATCCTTTGTAAATATACGCGGCAATAATTCCATGTATGCTTGCCTGTGTAATGTCCGTTGTACCTGCAGCGCGGAACCCAGATGTCATTAATTCCATGATTTTTTTAAGCAATCCAGAAGTTCCAAAATAAAAATATACCAGACAAGCCACCAGTATTCCTACAGACACAA
>Ga0114951_10003436_pt1 | contig 16390 bp, 10 predicted proteins | sample AM7aDNAmetaG_FD_88677 | JGI IMG/M metagenome (GOLD analysis project Ga0114951, IMG submission 88677) | Freshwater microbial communities from Finland to study Microbial Dark Matter (Phase II) - AM7a DNA metaG | ecosystem: Environmental > Aquatic > Freshwater > Lake | place: Finland: Lake Alinen...
CTCCGCACAAGCTCCCACTGCCGTAATGCGTCCCGCTTCAATCAGCAGTGCAGCGTCTTCCACCAGCCCCAGCTCACGCAGCTCCCCGCCCACGCGTGGACGCGCCGGTCCAGCCAGCGTAACCAGTTGCCCAATGTTCACAACCGCAAGCGCAGCAGCCATCTCTATTTCTCCGCCATCGGCATCGCAATGTCACGCTCGCGCGCAGTCTGTCGCGCCAATTCGTAGCCCGCGTCCGCATGGCGCACCACGCCCAGCCCAGGATCGTTATTCAGCACCCGCGCAATCTTCCGCGCCGCCATCTCCGTCCCATCGGCCACCGTCACCTGCCCCGCGTGCAGCGAATAGCCCATCCCCACGCCGCCGCCGTGATGAAAGCTCACCCAGGTCGCACCCGATGCCGTATTCAGAAGCGCGTTCAAAATCGGCCAGTCCGCCACCGCGTCCGATCCATCCATCATCTTCTCCGTCTCGCGATACGGGCTCGCCACTGAACCGGTGTCCAGATGATCTCGCCCAATCGCCACCGGCGCTGAAATCTCCCCAGTGCGCACCAGTTCGTTGATCGCCAGCCCCATCCGCGCGCGTTCTCCATACCCCAGCCAGCAAATGCGTGCCGGCAATCCCTGAAAGGCAAAACGTCCCCGCGCCAGTTTCAGCCAGCGCGTCAAAATCTCATTCTCCGGAAACAGCTCCAACGCCAACTCATCCGTGCGCGCAATGTCTTTCGGATCGCCCGACAAAGCCACCCACCTGAACGGCCCCGTGCCCGTGCAGAACAGCGGTCGAATATACTCCGGCACAAACCCCGGAATCAGAAACGCATCCGCGCATCCCCCGTCAAACGCAAACCGTCGAATATTGTTCCCATAGTCGAAGGCCACCGCCCCTGCCCGTTGCAGCGCCAGCATCGCATCCACATGCACCACCATCGTCGCCGTCGACCGCCGCACATACTCTTCCGGATCGCGCTGCCGCAACTCCACTGCCTCGTCCAGCGTAACCCCCTGCGGAACGTACCCATTTAGCGGATCGTGCGCGCTCGTCTGGTCCGTCACCACATCCACCACCACGCCCCGCCGCACAATCTCCGGCAGCACATCCGCGCAGTTGCCCACCAGGCCCACACTCAGCGCGTATCCCTCTCTCCGCGCCTCTTCGCACCAGCGCAAAGCCTCGTCCAGGCCTTCCGTCACCCTATCGCAATAGCGTGTATCCACTCGTCGCTCAATGCGGCTTCGATCCACGTCGATCGCCAGCACCACTCCGCCGTTCAGCGTCACCGAAAGCGGTTGCGCCCCGCCCATGCCGCCCACCCCGCCGGTCACCACCAGCCTGCCCTTCAGCGAGCTCGATCCGCCCGGCCCGCCAAAGTGCCGCTCCGCCAGCGCGGCAAATGTCTGAAAGGTCCCCTGAAGGATTCCCTGTGTACCGATATAAATCCAACTCCCCGCCGTCATCTGCCCATACATCATCAGGCCTTTCCGGTCGAGCTCGTTGAAGTGCTCCCAGTTAGCCCACTTGCCCACCAGGTTCGAGTTGGCGATAATCACCCGCGGAGCCATCTCGTGCGTCGGAAACACCGCCACCGGCTTGCCCGACTGCACCAGCAGCGTCTCGTCGCCGCCCAACTGCTCCAGTTCGCGGACGATCGCGTGATAGCACTCCCAGTTCCGCGCCGCCCGTCCAATGCCCCCATAAACCACCAGGTCCGCTGGCCTCTCCGCCACCTCCGGATCGAGGTTGTTCATCAGGCAGCGCAGTGCCCCCTCCTGCTGCCACCCCTTGCACCGCAGCTCATTTCCCCGTCCCGCCCGAATCGTCGTCATACGTTCATCCCCTCGTATCCCGCCGTTCCACATGCACGCCGTCTCATCCAAACCCGCTACACAGAATACTATCCGCTCATTTGCATCCGCTTTGGTGTAATTGAGGTTCGGTGCGTCATCGAATTCCATCTACCGCCCTGAACCCGGAAAATGCCTTCCGACCTATGGTTCCGGCAAATAAATATTGTTCGGGTGCCCCATCCATTCCCGCGCATTTTGCGGGAATGGATGGGAAGAAGATGCCATTGTGACCTGCCCCGCTTCCCATTCCTCATATTCGCTACCCTTTCGCATTAGAACAGCTCGATAAGGAGTACGTTTTGCGAGGGCAAGGTCACCCATCGGCTACCGTGCCTTTCGGTTTTTGCGAGTGCCAGGGTTTAGGGAGGTGTACGATCATTGAGATGGCGAGGGCCATTAAAACCGCATATGGAGCGATGAAACTCGGGAATGGTGCAGGTGTTCAGTGGCGATGGAAATCCCCAGGCTTTATGCGCCGGCTGCCCCCGCCTCCCTCCGAGCTGAGACTCTCCCACTCCTGTGATGCTCTGGTTGATATTTCTGCGTTCGCGGTACAACGAAAGTTGTGGTCTGATATGAAGCTCAGGTCGTGTGCTCGAACGAGGATGTTGTTGAAGAGTGCCGTTGCTATTCTGGCTGTTCTTGGCACTCTTGGGATGGCGTCCTGTGGCCATGCGCAGCGGACTGCGGGAGTGACTGCCGGCGCAGCGGACGGCGGAGTGGTGACGCATTTTCGCGTGACGGGGCAGGTGATTCTGCCGGGGGTTACGCGGCTTGGCATCAACCTCGGCGAGCAGAACTACTACGACTCCGGGCAGATGCTGAAGAATCTACTTTTTCGCAATCCGGGATTTGAGGGGATGAATTACCGCACGATTCTGCGTTGCGCGTACGGAGGGGCGGGGCGCTGCGTGGATACGCGGCAGGGAATTCAGTTCCCGGCGGGCTTCTGGGACGGTGCGCGCTACGAGGTGCTGGACGGATCGGCGGCGGGACGGCGAGGCACGGTGACTGTGGGCGGGGCTTCGAGCGGCGGGTACGCAGTGGCGCTGGAAAGTGGAGTGACGATCAGCGCGGGTGACTGGCTATCTATTCAAAAGCAGTTTTCAGGCGAGCCGGAACTGGGGTGGTGGCCGACGGTTCGAGGTGGCGCGAAGTTGTCGGCCGAACGCGCGGATTTGCCGCCGTGCACGCAGGGACACCAGGCTCTGCGCATGGAGGCAGGTGCGCCGGGGCAATTGGCGCAAGTGAATTCGTACCTCGACTCCTCAGAAGGGATGACATTTCTTCCGTTTCGGGGACGGTACAGGCTGAGCTTCAAGGCAAAGGCAGTGGCCGGGGCGCACGTGTTGCACATTCATGTGCGGCGGCTGGCGCCGAAGATACCAAGCTATCTTGACAGAGACATCTCGCTGACCTCGGCATGGTCGGATTACCACGAGGATTTTACAGCCGACGAAAATGGGCTCTCACCTGCGGCGATTGAAGTTGGCTTCAGCGTGACGGGCGGCGTCCTGCTGATGGACGACGTTGACCTGGAGCAGGCCGGGGGCGATTCGGCGAATCGGACAGCTTACCGCGATGAGGTGGTGGAGACGCTGAAGGAACTGCGGCCGGGCGTGCTGCGTTTCATGTCAAGCTATGGCGGGCTGGGTAGCACGGTGGACAATTTATTGGCGCCGCCGATGGCGCGGGTGCGGTCCGGATACAGGACTTGGTTTGCGGCGACGGAGGACATTCCGGTGGGGATTCCTGAGTTTCTGGACCTATGCCAAGAGGTGGGCGCGGAGCCGTGGATTGTGGCTCCGGTGGCGATGAGCCGGGATGAGGCGCGCAAATTGGCCGAGTACCTGGCGGGCGGTGCGGGAACGACGGGTGGCGCGTTGCGGGCGGCCGGCGGACGAAGCGAGCCGTGGACGCGGAGTTTCAAGACGATCCACGTGGAACTGGGAAACGAAACCTGGAACAGCAGCTATCAGGGCGAGACGATGGAAGATCCCGCGGCGTACGGGCGGCGGTCGAATATGGTGTTTGCTGCGTTCCGGGCGGCAGCGGGCAGCGATGCAGGCCGGTACGATTTGGTGGTGGGCTCGCAGGCGTACTTTCCGGAGCGGAACGCGGGCTTGCTGGCGGCTGCTACGCAGGCCAATTCGCTGGCCATTGCTCCTTACATGATGCTGGGCATTACGCGGTGGGGAAATGACGACGAGTTATATGGGCCGTTGATGGCTCAGCCGGAGCAGATGTCGCGCGAGGGCATTGTGCAGGCCACAAAAGCTTCAGCGGGAGGAAGGCAACTGGCTGTCTACGAGGTGAATCTGCACACCACGGGAGGTACGGCGACGGAGGCGGTGCTGGACCGGTTTACACCATCCGCGGCGGCGGGGATTGCCGTGACCGGGCATATGCTGCGCATGATGCGCGACGATGGAGTGCGCGACCAGATGCTTTTTGCACTGCCCCAGTATCGCTTCAAGCGTCCGGACGGTACCTTAGTGAGGCTGTGGGGAAGCGTGGTGGAGATGGGTGCGCTTGGGCGAAAGCGTCCCCAATTTCTGGCAGAGAGCCTGGCGAACCGGGCAATCCAGGGCGATCTGGTGAAAGTGGAGGTTACCGGCGAGGACCCAGTACATGACCAGCCGGAGGGCAACGACGGGGTTCACCTGAGGGGTGTTCACGAGCTTGATGCCTATGGCTTTCAGAATGAGAAGGACCACGGTTTAATTGTCTTGAATTATGGGCTGCATCAGGCTCGGCGGATCAGCCTGGAGGGCCCCGGCCTCGCCGCGAATATCAAAGTAAAGCTCTCAAGGATGGTCAGTTCCGGGCCGGGAGATACCAACGAGACGACGACGCAAGTGAGAGTGAAGGAAGAGGGGTTCGATGGTAAGGAGCTGACTCTTGCTCCCTGCTCGATGGCGGTTCTGGAGTGGTCGGAATAATAGCTGGAATTCGAGTTAGAAGGCCCGCTCGAAATGAAGCTGGTCATATGGAATCGGCAGTTTATATGTTACTCGCGAGACGTAAAGTAACTTATAGATGGTTACTGAATTGCTGAATTACTATGTATCTAAGGACACAGAGTTTAAGCCACAGGATTCCACCTTTGCGCCATTGCTCAGGAGGGATCAAGCGACTAGGTTTTAATCCATCAGTCCGTCATAACCGATGAAGTGCATATGGAGTATGCAGTGCGCGGAGCTTTGGCAGCGAGCCAAGCCGAGCTGACTTAACTGGATAACTGGAATTGATCTCGGGCTCATGGGGCGTTGAATAGGCGTGGATCGAGCGCGACAGTGAGAGTGCGTAGTTGTTGAAGGTGTGGCAATCGTATCCGCTGCTTATGAATGGTACGCAGATAGGCAGGGACTGGAAGCTTGAAATGAAGAGCAATCTGCAGCACCCTGTCGCGATTTTGGGGTTGCCTCTGAATAGCTTGACGGTCGACCAGGCGGTCGAGACCATGGAACGTTTGGTGTTGTCCGGAGGGACGCACCAGATTTGTCCTGTCAATATAGATGTCTGGCTGAATGCGCTGGCTGATCCGCACTTGCACAGAATCATGGCGGGATGCAGTCTTGTGGTGCCGGATGGAATGCCTTTGGTATGGGTTTCTGGACTTCTGGGCTGTCCGCTGGCCGAGCGCGTCACCGGGGTTGACCTTGTGCCGAAGTTGGCAGGCCTCTCCGCGCGCAAGGGATACGGGATATTTTTACTGGGTGGGAGACCCGGAGTGGCGGAACGCGCCAGCCAACTGCTGGAGCGCGACCATCCAGGGGTGCGCATCGTGGGTACCTACTCCCCTGCCGAAGAGAACTTGATACGGATGGATCACGTTGAAATTCTTTCTCGGATTCACGCGGTGAAGCCGGATATATTGCTAGTTGCTTTTGGAAACCCCAAACAGGAAAAGTGGATCTGGATGCATCGCAAGAGGCTGGGTGTACCGCTGTCGATGGGCGTGGGCGGAAGCTTTGACATTTTGGTGGGCGACGCGCTGCGTGCTCCGCGGTGGATCCAGCAGTGCTGCCTGGAGTGGCTAATGCGGTTTTTGCAGGAGCCTATGCGGCTTGGTCCGCGTTACCTGCGCGATTTTCTCGGCTTGGGCCGGAGACTGCCGATGGCGTTGCTGGCCGCCTGGATTCAGAAGCCGTACCTGGGCCATTCAAGAGTGAAGACGGCGTTCACGCCGCAGGTGCTGCACGCTTATATACACGGCAAATTGGGGACCGAGGCCGCGGAAGCGTTGCAGGAGGCCACGACAGCCAGCATCCTCAACGGGCTGGTGATGGTGGTGCATTTGCAGGGAGTGCGGCAGACGACCGCGGCGGGTTTTGGCATTCTGATGGATGCGCGGCGTCAATTGCTTGAAGCCGGGCTTTCGGTTTCATTGGCCGGATTGAATTACAAGATGCGTTTTCTGCTTTATGCCTGGTGTGTGCAACCGCTGTTTGACGAATGGCAGCCGGCGATTTCGCGCGGACGTTCACTGGTCCCGGAATCGGAAGCGCCCGTGCGCATCGGGCTGGTCGGAGAGCAGGAAGGGCTTCCGGCACAGACGCGCATTAACGGATGAAACCGGATGGGGACCGGGACATTGTTTGAGCGGGTAGAGTGGTTGGAGAGAGCTCCAATCCATACCGTTTGCGGCTGACGGCATTTAGGCAGCCAGCTTTACGAGTTTGTGGGCTTTTGCTGAATTTGTTTCGATGTGGCAAGCAGTGACATATTTCCCCCGCTTTCAGGCGCGGCTAGATACAGGAACGAGGCTGCGATGAACGTTGGCGAACTTACAAGCCTTGGATGGAAACATACAGTAAGCGCACTTGCCGAAGTGGCTTATCTCAAGACCGGGGTTGACCTGACCAGACCGGTAACTTTCTATGGCCTTGTAAACGAACGCTGCAACGTGAAGTGCCGGTACTGCGAGTACTGGCGGTTTCCTCAATACTCCGAAGAGATGTCGATCGCGGAGTGGGAGGCGGCGCTGCTGAGCGTGAAGGATTTCGTAGGGAACTTCTCAATCAACTTTAGCGGCGGGGAACCGCTGATCAAGCCTGGATTCATCGACCTTCTTGGTTGGTGCCGCGACCAGGGGATCAAGGCCGGGGTGACGACCAACGGGTCGGCGCTGACGAAGGCTAGTGCCGCGAGGATTGTTGCGACTCATCCATTTAACGTGAACATCTCGCTGGATGCGCCGACCGCGGAAGTCCACGATTACCTGCGCGGATCAGCTGGGCTTTTCGACAAGTTGAGCAAGGGGATTGAATACCTTTCCGACGAAAGAAGGCTGCAGAAGGTCGAGTTTCCGATCACGATCAAACCGACCGTGAATTCGATCAACTTTCGCCATTTGCCCGCACTGGTAGAGTGGGCGGCGGGGATGGGCGACCTATGCGTGAGTCCGCAGCCGATGACCCGCTGGTCTCCAGAGACGTACGACGAACTCTGGATAGAGGATGGGGAAATAGCTGAGTTCGAGGCGGTGATCGGACAGCTTGTAGAGATGCAGGAAAAGGGGGCGCCGATTCTGACGCCAGCGCATGTGCTTCGCCTGATGCCGGGTCATTTTCGCGGCGAACTGGCTCCCCGCTCGGCGCTGCCTTGTCGCGTGGGGATGCGCAATTTCTTCATTCGGACCAATGGCGACATCGAGGTGTGCGTTCAGGGCTTCCCGACGATCGGCAACATCAAGGAGAAGTCGGCACGCGAGATCTGGCATGACGCCGCCGCCCGCGCGGTGCGCAAGGGGACGGCAGGCTGCGAGAAACTCTGCCTGATGACATGCTTGTCGCAGAAGACGCTGGGCAATAAGGTGGGGATCGCGCTGAAGATGCTGAAGGGATCGCGATGACGGTGATCTGGAACTGCAACAGCCGGATGCAGCCTGCGCGGCTACAGTGGCGGATAGTCCGGGTTCAGGAACGGGCGGGAACAGCATGGGATTGATCATTCTGCTACCGGCAGTTGTGTGCTGGGCCGTGCTGGCCATGGGCTCGGTGCGCAAGGCGCTGCTCAACGTGTACCTGCCCACGCTTCTTCTTTTGCCGCAATACTACTCGGTCCGGCTGACGCACTTGCCGTCGCTCACGTTCAGCGATGCAGCGATTGTGCCGCTGGGCGTAGCACTGCTGATGAAGGAGATGCGTCATTGGCGGTGGGCCTGGATGGACCTTTGGGTGGCACTGTTTGCGGCATCGGTGGGGCTTTCGCAAGGACTGAGCACGCAACTGGCAAACGGTGAATGGGTAAATCTATTCACGGCGGACGCCGTGGCCTCGCATACGCTCGGTACCAACCTAGCCGATGGGGCGCTGATGTTTTTTGCCAGGATTCTGGAGATGATCCTGCCCTACATGGCGGGCAAATTGCTGATCGAGCGCAAGGACGGCGAAGGCCAGTTGCTGCGCCACAAGCTTGTGAAGCGCATGGCCGCTTTGCTGGCAGTGGTAGGGGCAATCAGCGTCTACGATTTTGTGTCGGGCGGGAGTATCTGGCAGAAGGTTGGAGGCCGGGTATTCCCCAACCAGTTTGTGGGTTGGCCGCCGCAGATGCGATGGGGATTCGGGCGCATAGCCGGACCGTACGGACATGCCATTCTTGCGGGCATGATCTTCCTGATGGGATTGATTTATTGTCTGTGGCTGCGCCGGACCGACCCCGGCTGGGGCAGCAGGAAGTTGATGAGCGGTCTGCCGGTGACGGTGCGGGGACTAATCCTGACGGCGATTGTGGCCGGATTGCTGATGACCCAGTCGCGCGGTCCGTGGGTGGGTGTGGCGTTGGCTCTGGTGTTTGCTCTTCTGACGCGGGTGCTCTTAGTGGGCAAGGCTGCGGTGCTGTTTGTGGCGCTGGTGGCAGGTACCTCCGTGGTCGCATACCACTTTGGAAAACAATACACGGAGCAGGATCTAACCCGGGTCGGCACCGAGGAGCAACGGAGCGCGATATACAGGCGTCAGCTGCTGATCAATTACGCGCCGATCGTGATGCAGCGCAAGGCTTTCGGCTGGGGTGTAACGACCTTTCCCGAAGTGATGGGGCAACGGTCCATCGACAACCAGTATTTGCTGCTTGCGGTGACGCAGGGATTCTTGGGGCTGGGGCTGTTTCTGGCGATTGCGGGAGGCACTGCGGGTCGGCTGTTGCGACTGATCGCCAAGCCGTTGGCAGAAGAGGACCGATTGCTGGTTTTTGCCCATCTGGCGGTGCTGATCGGACTGCTGACATCTCTTGCGACGGTTTACATGGGGGAGCAGGTAGTGATGATGTTCTTCCTGTATGTGGGATGGGTGCAGGGTATGAATCCGAAACCGGCGAGTGTGGAAACCACGAATGGGGTTGGTGGCCGGTACGGGTTTCGGCAGGTGCTGGTATGAGAACCGGAAAACAGAGGAAGCTGAGCGCATGACGCTGCATTGGACAATTTCGGGGCTGGCGGTTGTGATGGTTCTGTTCGCAACGCCGCTGTTTGCCGATCTGGCGGTGTGCATTGTGGGCAACCTGTTCAGGGTGCGCAGGTGGCGAGTGGCGGCCGGGCAGGCGATCCGCCTAGCGGTTGTGGTTCCGGCTCACGACGAAGAGGAGATGATTGCGCGCACGGTTGCGTCGCTGCTCGCGGCGAGCTGCACAATTCCCGAATTCAACGGCCCGGACGGAGATTCGCGTGTTGCGGTTCCGGTTTTCGTTGTGGCGCACAACTGCCAAGACGCAACAGCGGCGGAAGCGGCCAAGGCGGGCGCAACGGTGCTGGAGATGAGCAATTCGAAACGGCGAGGCAAGGGAGCTGCGCTGCGCTTCGGATTTCAATTGGCGATGGCCTCGGGAGCGAATGCATTCCTGGTAGTCGATGCCGATTCGGTGGTGAGCCCAAACCTGATTGAGGCAACACGCGCGGCGCTGGAGCAGGGCGCGGAGGCCACGCAGTGCCGGTATGAACTGGAGTTGCCAGAGTCAGGGAAGGGCAGCCCGCTGGCCCGCCTGCGGGTGCTTGCGTTCCGCGGCATCAATGTATTGCGGGCCAGAGGACGCGCCGGCCTGGGCTTTTCAGCGGGCCTGTTCGGCAACGGCTTCGCGGTTACATCCGCAACGCTGGAGCGGGTGCCGTTCTCGGCCGACAGTATCTGCGAAGACATTGAATATCACATCGAACTCGTTTGCGCCGGGGTGCGGGTGCACTGGGTTGAGGACGCATCGGTGCACGCTCCACTGGCGGCATCAGGGGCCGCACAGGCAGTGCAGGAAGCACGTTGGGAGGGTGGACGCCTGCATGTGGCGAGCCGGCAGACAGTGCGACTACTTGAGGCAGCACTGCATGGAAGGTGGCGGGCGCTGGAGATGCTGGCTGAAGCGTGGAGCCTGCCGCTGTCTCGTGGCATGCTGACGCTTCTGCTGACAATGTTGCTTCCTCTGCACTGGCTGCACATCTTCACGCTGGTTTGCTTTGTGATTGCATTGCTCTATGTGGTGGAGTCCGCACTGCTGGGCGCCGATCCGATGCGTGATCTTGCGGCGTTGGCGGCGGCTCCGATGCATATGCTATGGAAGGCGGCCATTACGCCGCTGGTGTTGCTGCAGACCAGAAAGCGCGCGGAGTGGGCTCGCACCAAGCGGGAGGTGCGCCTGCCATGACCGAAATCCAAATGATTCCCGATTCATCGGATAAAGAAGTCGATTGGATGCTGGACCCGGAAGCTGGCCTGGAACTGGCTGCTGCCGGGACAGTGACCGCGCCATTGCACGAGGTAAAGAGCCACTTTGGGTTCAATGTGGCGGCTACTATTCTCGCCCGCGTGGTGAACATGGCCAGGGGAGTTTGCCTGGTTCCGTTTTTGCTTCTGCACATTGGCCTCGAAGCCTACGGCATCTGGACAACGATCTTCATTCTGGTGTCGTTTGTGGGTGTAACCACGCTCGGCTTGTCGAACGTGTACATCAAGTATGTTGCCGAATTCCATGCGCGCAAGGAATATGACAAGGCCAACTCCCTGCTTTCCACGGGGCTGGCCATCACGGTTCCCTTGTGCGGCGCAATTTTTCTCGGATCCCTTTTGGGGTGGAACTGGTATGCGCCTTGGTTAAAGCTGCCTCCCTCTCATGCAGCCGACGGCAAGGAAGCAGTGCTGATCGTGCTGGGCGTTTTTCTGTCGAGCATTGCATTCAATGCCTTCGGGGATATATTGACTGGGGTTCAGCAGATTGCGTCGACACAGTTGTTTTTGACGCTGAGCATCGTGGTGGAGTTTGCGCTTATCGTGTGGTTCGTGGGCACGGGGCGCGGCATTCGCGGACTGGCCGAGGCTTACCTGGTGCGAACGGTCCTCAACGACGGACTGACGATCTGGTGGTCGTGGCGCCAACTGAAGTGGATGCGCATATCGCCTCGCCTGATGCGGCGCGAGTCGCTAAGATACGTGATTCATTTTGGCGGAATGGTGCAACTCCAAAGCATGCTGGGGATCTTTCTGACATCGGTGGAGCGGGTGGCGGGCCTGGCTCTGATTGACGCATCGGCGGCCGGCCTGCTGGATGTGGCAAAGAAATGGCCGAATTCACTTTCATCGGTGCCCACAGCATTTTTTGCCGCGCTGCTGCCCGCAGCCGCGCACGTGGACGCAGCCTCTGACCGTCCCGATCGCCTGCACAATCTTCGCGAACTTTATCTGAGCGGATCGCGGTACGCGAACCTGTGTACGGCGGGATTTGTGGCGGCCATTGCCTTCTGGGCGAAACCAATTATGCACGTTTGGTTAGGTCCTGAGTTACCAATGCGCCAGACGCTTATCCCCCTGTTTGTGGTATTTAGTCTTGCGATGCAATTGCATATGCTGACAGGACCGGGGACCTCAATGTTTCGCGGTATGGGGCGGGTGTACGAGGAGTTCACTTACTCGATTCCCAATCTGCTGCTGCTGGGAGTTACATTGCCCGCCGTGCGATGGATCGAGGGGCGTTGGACACCGCTGGGAATTGGCATTGCGGTATCAGTGGCCACCGCAGGTTCGGCATGCGTACTGATGGGCAGAGTGCATTTTGTATTGGAAGTGCCGCTGGCACGCTTTCTTCGGGTGGTGATTGTACCGGGGGTGGCGCCCTACATTTCGGCCGCTGTGTTGGCATGGCCAGTAACCTGGCTGGTGACTTCGGTAACGAGATGGCAGGGAGCAGGCATCCTGGTGGTGGCCGGCATTCTATATGCGGCAGGGTTCGGCGCAATGTTGCACCGGTGGGTGTTGACGGACGAAGAGAAGCAGAAGGGACTGAGCGTGTATCGCCGGGGCCTGGAAGTGTTTCGCGGACGAGGGGCAACCGCATGAACCGTCTGACAGTTATAGCGTGTGCGCTGATCCTTCTTTGGGGAAGCTGCGAACTGGGCGCGCAGGACGCGCCGCAGCCGCGCGATCCGCAACTGTTGCCTAATCCTCTGGTGGCTCTGCGCAGTTTTGAACCGGCCGCCGATGAAGAATACCGCCTTGGCAAGGGCGACGAAATCACTGTTGACTTTTCGGGACGCACCGAGCTTCAAGCCAAACTGGTGATTGGTCCGGACGGACGCATTACCCTGCCGCTGGCCGGCGACATGATGCTTTCGGGTTTGACGCGCCCCGAAGCGGGCAAGGCCATTGAAGGCGCGCTGGCGAGTTACTATAACAACCTTGCCGTTCAGGTTACCGTCACAAAGTACACGGCCAACAGGATCCTGGTGCTGGGCGCGGTCGCCAATCCCGGCATGATTACGTTCGAGGGAACGCCAACGCTGCTTGAGGCACTAAGCCGGAGCGGCATGGAGGCGGGACCAAACAAGGTTTCGCAGATTCCGGAGCGCTGCGCAATCTATCGCGGGCAGGACCAGGTGGTATGGGTTGAGCTGAAGAAGTTGATTGAATCCGGCAACAGCCTGGCCGATCTGCGCCTGCGCCGCGACGATGTGATCTATGTGCCGAGCATGAGCGAGAGCTATGTCTCAGTGCTCGGCGAGGTGCAGAAGCCGGGTGCGGTGCCGCTTAGGAGTACTTCCACGCTGGCAGGCGTTCTGGCCGAGTCGGGCGGATTCACAGCCAAGGCAGGGAACCGGCCACACATTCAGATTGTGGATCCGGCCAATGGCGTTTCTCGCGTAATCTCGTTCAACGACCTGCTGAATCCAGCCAAGGCGCTGGAGATAACACTGCGGCCCGGCGAAATGATCTTTGTGCCGCAGACGGGCTTTGCTCGCGCCACCTATGTCCTGGAGCGATTGAGTCCACTTATCACCGCGGGTACGTTCGCCATTATGACGAAAGGGGTACTATGAACCGACTCTCTGGTCAATTCACCCCTCCGGAACCAACCCATCGAGGCGACGGCAACGCCGCATCGTCTTCCGCTGTGCATTCCCTTGCGGCCGGTCATGCCGAGCAGGCGCTGTTCCGCATCGACCTGGGGCGCAGCCTGCAGTTGCACCGGCGGTTGGCATTGGCGGTTGCGATGACCGGTATGGCTCTGGCAGTGGTCTATTTTCTGAGGCTATGGCCGGTGTACATTGGGCAGAGTCTGGTGTATGTGCAACCGGCATCGCCCCGGGTTCTGGACCAAGGCGGCCCGGTGCGCTGGCCCTATGACGGCAGCACGTATGAGTCCTATATTCAGCAGCAGATTGCGAGCGTGACCCGTCCGGATGTGCTGGTGAACGCGCTGCACAAGCTCGACCCGGGCTCGTGGCAGGGAAGCAGCGAGAGCGATCAGGCAGCGGCCGAGCGGTTAGGCCGGGCCGTGGAAATCACGCGGAACGGCTCCTATCAGTTCGCGATTGGCGTTCACGCCTCCAATGCAGAAGTAGCCGCCCAGTTGGCCAACGCGGTAACAAACAGCTATATCGAAAGCGCATCGCGTGATCAGAAGGCAGGGGATAAACAGCGGCTCGCCATATTGCGCGAGGAGCGGGATCGCGTACAGAGTGAACTGGCCGCAGACCGTGCCGAGCAAGATGCCCTGAACAAGCAACTGGGCGTGGCGGCGGTTGGAGTGGCAACGCCTGATTTTATCGACGAAGACATCGGACGAACCCGCGCGGAACTGGTGAAGGCGCGCACGGAGCACGACCAGGCCGCGGCACGGTTCACCGCAATGGGCGCCGGACAGATTTCCTCATCAGGAGCAATCGAAGCCGAGTCTGACGATCAGGCGGCGGGCGACCCCGGTCTGATCAGCATGAAGACATCGCTGAACCAGCGCCGCGCAGCATTGTTAACGCAGATGGCGAACCTCACGCCCAATCATCCCGAGTACAAGCAGGATGAAGTGGAACTGGCGAAGATCAACGGTACCCTCGACTCCATGACAAAGGATCTTCGCGCGAAAGCATCCGCACGCACGCAGGCGCGGTTGCGCACCGATCTGGAGCGGACCGCAGGGGTGGAGGCAAAGTTGAATGGGCAACTTCGTCAGCTGGTGGGCGCGGCGGGCGGAGCCACTCCCAAACTGCAGCGTGCCAGCGATCTAACAGCAGACATAACCCGGCTGCAGTCGCGCTTCACGAATGTCGACGAACAGTTGCACAACCTGATGCTTGAAGATGGCGCTCCGGGCGCGGTGTTCCTGAGCGCAGCCGCGGTTCCGCCTCTGCGGCCGGCCAAATCCGGCGTTGTGCGCAATACATTTGTATTGGGCTTTGCGTCAATATTTTTTGGAATGTTCGCAGCAGTGGCTGCTCACAAGATGGATCCGCGCGTCTATATCGCCTCCGATGTCGAGCAGGTCTTGGGGTTTGCACCGATGGCGCAGTTGCCGGACTTCACGGAAGTATCAGACGCTGTGGCGGAGGAACACATGCTGAGGCTCTCCGCGGCGCTCGAACATGCCCGCAAACAGAACAAGCTGAAGAGTTGCATTTTTACGGGGACGGGCCCGGGAACCGGCGTGACGACGGTGGCGACCCGGGTGAGAGAGATGCTGGAGGGTATGGGAAGGCCGGCGGTGCTGGTGGAGGCTTCTGGAGCACCCTATTCAGCTGCGAGCGGAGGCGGTAATGGCTTCCGGCAGACGGGCACACGGGGGAGTAGCCGCTCGGCCGCGTTTTTGCAGCGGGTGGTGAACGAATCAGAGAAGCAGCATGAGAGTTTCATTCTGACGGATACTGCGCCGCTGGTGGTCTCCGCCGAGACAGAGTATCTGGCGCGGTTTGCGGATTGCGCTATTGTTGTGATCGAGTCCGGCGTAACGACACGCGCGCAACTGCGCGAGACGGCATGTACGCTGAGACAACTCGATGTGTCATCCGTGGGGTTTGTATTGAACAGGGTTGGGCAGGCAAAAGCCGACCCGGCTTTTCGTCATTCCGTACGCGCCGCTGAGCAGCATCTTCGTATTCAAGGTAGATCCGCGGCGAAGCGCTCTTTGAACAACAGTCAGGTTGCCCTCGAATCCTCTTCAACCGGAGAGCGGTTGCCCCTGGAAACTGCTCGCATGGAGCCGGAACGGGCGGTGCAATTCGCCGAGGAGATATCGCCCCGCCAATCAGGAGCAGCAGTTTCTGAAAGGCCACGAGGAGCGCCAGTTCAGGCATCGCTGCCGGAGCCTGTGGCAGAGTTGGAAACGGAAATCCCCTGGTGGTTGGCCGACTTTCAAGCGCAGCCAGAGGGGTCATTCTCAGCGGTTCTGGCAGAACCGGCAAAGGCACATGAATCTGACGTTTCCGCCGCGCGGCCTCTCCCCATTTCTCAGGAGTACCGGCAGCAACCAGCACCGGCGCAGTCATGGGAAACAGCTTCGAGCGGGCAAGGTGACTTCATGCCCAGGGGTTCCTTTGAAGAGGCGCGGCAGCCTGACCTGGATGAAAGCCAGTTTGCGGAGGCGTCGCGGCTAAGCGGCCTCAGGAGTGTGCTATTCTCTCTGGGCCTGAAGAACCTGAACAAGACAAGGGAGTCCGCATCGCTGGACGATGAGCCCTTGCCGGCGTTTTTGAACGAGCAGGAACGCCAGATCCATGGCCACGCATTTGGACCGTTTCCAGAGCCTTTTTCGTCTTCCGTTGCGCCGACCAAGGACAATGCGGCTGCGATACACGTAACTGCTATCCCGGAGTTTCTTCCTCCGAGGGAGTTCATTCCGGCGGGAGGCAAGGACCAAGCCCAATCGGCCGATGGAGCAACGCACCGCGACCGCCGGGACGCATACGACGAGGTGGAGATACTGCCATCCTGGCGTGGTCAATATAAGAAGAAGAAATGACGGAGTAGGCGGCAACCTTGAGCACACTCGAACTCCTCGCCATGAGGAGTTCATGTGTTTATGCGAGGAAGGCGGCTCCGGACCGAAGGGATACCTGCGTTACGAATCAAAACAGGTGCGTAAATTGGAGTGAACTGAACCTGGAATTCGGAGTGCGGGCGATGTGTCCGGGACTTCTGGAGCGGCGCGCGAGCTAACGCAGCCAACTAGGTGAGTGTCGGGCATAGATTTGTGACGGAGCCTACAGCAGGGTCGTTGTGTTCTGTTTTAGGTTCGATTCATGGGCCAGAACTTCATTCCTGACACGGTCAACCAGACGCTTCTGTTTC
>Ga0114951_10003439_pt1 | contig 16381 bp, 18 predicted proteins | sample AM7aDNAmetaG_FD_88677 | JGI IMG/M metagenome (GOLD analysis project Ga0114951, IMG submission 88677) | Freshwater microbial communities from Finland to study Microbial Dark Matter (Phase II) - AM7a DNA metaG | ecosystem: Environmental > Aquatic > Freshwater > Lake | place: Finland: Lake Alinen...
AAAAATCAAGGCCATCCAGCCCTCCATCGAAGTCATCATGCTCACGGCCTACGAGACGATTGACACCATCCGCCAGGCGTTGCGCCTGGGCGCGTGCGATTACCTCAACAAACCCTTCGATGTCGCCACCATCCGCAAAGCGGTCGCCACCGCCATGGAGCGCCATTCCTTGTCCGATGAAATCGTTGCCAACAACAAGCGCCTGGCCGCTTTGCAAATTGAATTGCACGACCAGAAGTTGCAGGAGGAAATCACCCGCACCCGCGGCGAGATTTACGCCAGCATCATCCACGACATCAACGGCCCGTTGACCATCATTTCCGGCTTCATTCAGATCATCAACCAGCGCATGGGCGATTCCAAGCGACTGGAAGGCGAGGACATGGAGATGGTCAAGGACCGCTTGCGCCGCATCACTCGCCAGGTCAGCAACTGCATCGAGATTTCCCACCGCTACCTCAGTTTCATGCGCCAGCAGCCCTCCACGCCCATCCGCATCAACGTCAATCTCATCCTGGACGATTTGCGCGAATTGCTCAACGTCCATCCCAGCAAAAGCCAGAACACGTTGAAAATTCACGCCCTGGTCCATGACATCGAACTCCAAATCAACGGCACGGACCTGATCCAAATCCTCCTCAACCTCGCCATCAACGCCCTGCAATCCACCCCCGAACCACATCTGGTGGACATCTCCAGCCGGGTCTTGGAAACCGGCGTGGATTTTTCCAACCTCCAAGACGGGCCTTCGGACCGGATTCTGTTCGGCCAGGGCTTTTCCAACACACCGCCCCTGCTGCAATTGTCGGTCCGCGACGACGGCCCGGGCATCCCGGCCGAAGTGCTGCCGAAGATTTTCCAGCCGTACTTCACCACCAAGCCCCCCGGCAAGGGCACCGGTTTGGGCCTGGCCATAGTCCACCGCCTCCTCAAGGAAGCCCGCGGCTGCCTGCATGTTCATTCCCAGCCCGGCGAAGGCGCCGCCTTCAACATCTACCTGCCCGCCACCATCAAGCCAAAATCGTAGAAATGGCTCAAGGCCCCCATTCCATGAAAAATAACGTTCTCATGCTCCTGCTGCTCCTGGTGGCCGCCGCCATGGCCATCGCTTTGATCACCGTCAGCAAGAAAGCCGCCGATCAACAAAAATTGGCCGCCGACAGCCTCGCCGTCGCCTCCAACACCGTCACCTCAAAATCCCGCCAACTGGCTGAATTGCAAACCGTCAACCAGACCCTCGAAACCAACCTGGCGGCCACCCGGACCGACTTTTCCAACAAGCTCACCCTGGCCGACGCCAACCTCCGCGCCGTGGAGGCCAGCCTCGAAAAGGCGACGGCGGAGGCCCAGGTCCAAGCCAAAGCCCAGGCCGATTCCAACGCCGCCTCACTGGCGCAGCGAGACCAGAAAATCTCCGAATTGGAAAGCCTCAACCAGACCCTGGACAAGGAAGCCGCCGACCTGCGCGGCACCATCACCAATCTCAACTTCCGCATCGCCGCCACGCAGGAAAAACTGGCCAAATCCGAGGGCGACCGCGGCTTCCTCCTGAAGGAACTCAAACAGTTGCAATCCGAAAAGGCCGACTTGGAGAAAAAATTCAACAACATCGCCGAGCTCCGCGATCAACTCCGCAAATTGAAGGTCCAGACCGCCACCTCCCGCCGCCTGGACTGGATGCGCCGGGGCATGGACGACGCTTCCCATGAAAAGGGAGGCGAACTTTTGATCCATCGCCTGCCTTCGTCTCCTTCTTCCGACTCCAACGGCGCCAATATCGAACTGAGGGAACGCGGCGGCGTCAAAATCCAGACCTCTCCGCCCGCCAATGCGCCCCAAAAATAATCTTATTCCCTATTTCCAATCTGGGATGGGGGTGAGGTTTATAGATTTTTATGCCGACTTACGAATACGTTTGCTCCAAGTGCCATCATCATTTTGACATCGTTCAACCCATTACCGGCAAGCCGCTGACGATTTGCCCCAAAAACCTGTGCCCGCGCAAAACCTGGGGCAAGGGCAGGGTCAAACGCGTCGTGGTAGGCGGCGGCGGTTTGATCTTCAAAGGCAGCGGATTCTACGCCACCGATTACCGCAGCGAGGGTTACAAAGCCGCGGCCAAGAAAGACGCCGCCTCCACCTCCGCCGCCTCCGCCTCTCCCGCAAAAAAGGATGCCAAACCCGCCGAACCGGCCAAACCCAAACCCGCCGCCAGCGGCTCAACTCCTGCCAAGTCCGGCTGATTCTCCAACGCGCCTCCAGCGTCCTGTCAAGCTCGCCAAAGACCACGCCTTGCGGGATAGGATTTTTCCCTAGACACAAACAGGGTTTTGTCCTATTGCGCCGGCGAATCATCGGCATGACACATTAAGAATGAAATCCAGACTGCTGCTTTGCGGGGCCGCCCTCTTGGTGGCCGGTTGCGCTTCACAACAGAACCCGTTCGCCAGTTCAGCGGAAAAACCCTTCACCTACGATCTGGTGCCCCAACCCGTGGCGGACCTCTCTCCGACCGAGATGGACAAGTTCTATGAAGCCCCTGCCACCGCTTCTTCGGTTTCGTCTTCAGGTAGTTTGAGCCGGAACGGCGGCAGCCAATAGCATCGCGCCCGGACCGGTTTCCCGGCGGGGCCAAAGCTCACTCCAGGCGTCCGTCCCGCAGATGGAAACGGCGTCCCATTTGCCCGGCCAGTTCCTGCGCGTGCGTCGCCACCAGCAGCGTGACGCGCTCCTCCCGGTTCAACTCCACGAGCAGCTTCGCCAAACCCTCCGCCGCGGCGCGATCCAGCGCGCCCGTCGGTTCGTCGGCCAGCAGCAGGCGGGGCTGATTGATCAAAGCCCGGACGACCGCCGCGCGCTGGCGTTCGCCCCCGGAAAGCTGCCCGGGCCGATGATGCAGGCGCGGCCCCAGGCCGACGCGTTCCAGCAAACGCCGCGCCCGCGTTGGGGCGGATTGGCGAAGCTGCCGGTCGTCGCAGACCAACGCGGGCACCAGCGCGTTTTCCAAAACGGTGCATTGCGGGAGCAGATGATGGGCCTGGAAAATAAAACCGATCCGCCGGTTCCGGACGGCGGCCAACTCCCGTTCGTCCAGTTGCGCCAAGTCCCGCCCCTCCAGCCACACCTGTCCGCGCGTGGGCCGGTCCAGCGTCCCGATGATGTTGAGCAGGGTGCTCTTGCCCGAACCGGAAGGGCCGGCGATGGCCGCTGATTCGCCTTCCTCAATTTCCATGTCTATGCCGTTGAGCACGGGCGCCGCCGCCCCGCCCAAAACCGGCGGGTAGGACTTGGCCACATCGCGCAAAACTAAAAAGGACGCCATAACCAGGGCAGAAAAAACCGGGCTAAGTGATCAGAGGGTGACCAAGAAGCCCGGGGAATTTTCGAATTTAGTACAAACGTAGGATTAGGGGTTTCCCGGCCGATGCTTGTACAACGCACCAGCCGAAATCGTTGCGGGCAATCAAAGAACAATTCCAAACATTCGCCCGCTTTAAAGTCTTTTAACCTGATCCTGTTGTAAATTTACAATGCTTTCTTCCAAAGTCAAAGACTATTTTCACGAAAAAACATTCAATATATTTCCGCCTTTTTTTCACTTTTTTTCACTTTCCCGTTTACACCGCCTCCACAATTGTTAATATCCACTCCGCGCGCGGCGCCCATGAAAAAAATCGAAGCCATTATCAAGCCCTTCAAACTTGAAGAAGTCAAGGAAGCCCTCGCCGGTGTCGGCGTCCAGGGCTTGACGGTCTCGGAAGTCAAGGGCTTTGGGCGCCAAAAAGGCCACACGGAAATTTACCGCGGCAGCGAATACACCGTTGATTTCCTGCCGAAAATGAAAATTGAAGTCGTCGTGCCCGATTCGCTGGCGCGGCAGGCCATTGATGCGATTGTGCAGGCCGCCCGCACCGGCAAGATCGGCGATGGCAAGGTTTTCCTCAGCAACGTCGAATCCGCCGTTCGCATCCGCACTGAGGAATCAGGCGAAGACGCGGTTTGATTTTGGCCTCGCGCCGGCATTTGCGTCCGGCGCCGGCCGTTTGTCCTCGATAATAACAAATGAAATGACAGCAGCAAAACTATGAGCAATCCAAAAAGCGTGATCGAATTGGCCCGCAAACAAGGGGCAAAAATGGTGGATGTGAAATTCGTTGACACCTTCGGCATCTGGCAGCATTTCACCCTGCCCATCACTGAATTGACCGAGGAGGTTTTCACCGACGGCTACGGCTTCGACGGCTCCTCCATCCGCGGCTGGAAATCCATCGAAGCCTCCGACATGCTCGCCATGCCCGACCCCGCCACCGCCTTCATTGACCCTTTTTGCGCCATCCCCACCTTGTCGCTCACCTGCACCATCGCCGAAACGGGGACCAAGGAAGCCTACACCCGCGACCCCCGCGGCATCGCCCAACGCGCGGAGAAATATCTCCTCTCCACCGGCCTGGCCGACGCCGCCGTCTTCGGCCCCGAAGCCGAATTTTTCATCTTCGACAGCGTCCAGTACGAATCCAAAACCAACGGCACCTTTTATCTGATTGATTCCGAGGAGGCCGTCTGGAACACCGCCCGCGAAGAACAACCCAACCTCGGCTACAAAATCCGCCCCAAAGAAGGCTACTTCCCCGTCGCACCCACCGACACCCAGCAGGACATCCGCACCGAAATGTGCCTGATCATGGAGCAATTGGGCATCAAGATCGAGCGGCACCACCACGAAGTCGCCACCGGCGGCCAGGCCGAAATCAATTTCCGCTTCGACACCCTCGTCAAGACCGCCGACAACATGATGCTCTACAAATACGTCACAAAAAACGTCGCCAAAAAACACGGCAAAACCGTCTCCTTCATGCCCAAGCCCCTCTTTGGCGACAACGGTTCGGGCATGCACACCCACCAGAGTTTGTGGAAAAAAGGCAAGCCCCTGTTCGCGGGCAAGGAATACGCCGGCTTGAGCCGCATGGCCCTTTATTATATTGGCGGCATCCTCAAACACGCCAAGGCCCTCTGCGCCTTGTGCAGCCCCAGCACCAACTCCTACAAACGCCTCGTCCCCGGCTACGAGGCCCCCGTCAACCTCGCTTACAGCGCCCGCAATCGCAGCGCCGCCATCCGCATCCCCACCTTCAGCGACAGCCCCAAGGCCATGCGCATCGAATACCGCCCCCCGGATCCCTCCGCCAACCCGTACCTTTGTTTCACCGCCCTCCTCCTGGCCGGTTTGGACGGCGTCCTCAACAAAATCGAGCCGGGCGAGCCGATGGACAAAAACATGTATGAATTGCCCCCGGAGGAATTGGCCAAGGTGCCCCAAGTCCCAGCCAGTTTGGACGAAGCGCTTGACTGCCTGGAAAAGGACAACGCATTCCTGTTGAAGGGCGACGTGTTCACGACCGACTTCTTGGATATGTGGGTGACCCACAAGCGCAAAGAGGCCGATGCCCTGCGCCTGCGCCCGCATCCTTATGAACTTTATTTGTATTACGATGTCTAATTTTAACAATGTCAAAATCAGGCGGCCCGATGGCGTAAAATGCAACCAACCGCCTGATTTTCAACGGTTTCTCTCAATGTGAATAACCTGTGAACAAAAGTTAATATGTTCTTCTAGGCAGGCGGGCGGGATTCGATTAAAACACACTCGCCAGCCGGAATAGGAAAAGACAGTTTCAGTATCGGCTCGAAGCAAAAAATATTTGGCAAACCGTTTCTAATGCAATTTGTTCAGTACAAAGAGTTTATGGCGATTCTCACGGGGCTGTCACGTAAAAAGGCGCGAGTTTGTTCTTGCGAACCCATTATTTGGGCGATGAAGGCCGTTTTTGTCCCTCTGGACAGGCCTTCCGGGACCGCTTGGATTGTGCCGGTGAATAATTGCTGAGAATCAGGGGTTTGTCGCTGTTCTCACTAAATTGACATGCAACCATCCGCCGACATTGTCTGGGGGGCGGCGCAGCAGCAACTGCGCGCCATGTTGAACGCTGATATCTACAACCTGTGGTTCCTTCCGATCCAGGCCACGGCCTTGCATGAGGATACCCTCACGCTCCAAGTCGCCAACGATTTCTGCGAAGTCTGGCTCAAAGACAACTACCTGGGCTTGATCCACGATGTCCTCATGCAGGTTGCCAGCCAGAATTTGAAGGTCAAATTCCTCGTCAACCCGGCCACTCCGGCCGCCAATGCCTTGTCCGCCCCCGAAGCCAGGTCCAAGTCCAGGCCCCTCCCGGAACCCGTCGAACGCAACGCCTTCCCCATCCGCGAACTCGCTTTCAACCCAAAAAACACCTTCGAAAGCTTCGTCGTCGGTGAAAACAACAACCACGCCCACGCCGCCGCCATGGCCGTCGCCCAGGCCCCCGGCAAATCCTACAACCCACTCTTCCTCTTCGGCGGCGTCGGCCTGGGCAAGACCCATTTGCTCCACGCCATCGGCCAGCACGTCGCCGCCACGAGAAAAACCGCCCGCGTCACCTACCTTTCATCCGAAAAATTCACCAACGAATACATTGACGCCATTCAAAACAACCAACTCGTCCGCTTCCGCCGCAAATACCGCCAGGCCGACGTTCTCCTGATTGACGACATCCAGTTCCTGGCCGGCAAGGAACGCATCCAGGAGGAATTCTTTCACACCTTCAACGCCCTCCACGAAGCCCGCAAACAAATCGTCCTGTCCTGCGACCGTCCGGCCGCGGAAATCCAGAACCTGGAACAACGCCTGGTCTCCCGCTTCGAATGGGGCCTGGTCACGGAAATGCAGCCCCCGGACGTCGAAACCCGCATGGCCATCCTCCGCAAAAAGGAAAAAGCCATGGGCGTCGAACTGCCCGAAGACATCATCAACTTCCTGGCCTGCCGCATCCGCACCAACATCCGCCGCCTCGAAGGCGCCCTCATCCGCGTCGCCTCCTTCGCCTCCCTCACCGGCAAAAAAGTCACCCTGCAAACCGTCGAGAGCCTCCTCCGCGAAGTCCTCCACGAAGAAGGCCGCTTCACCGTCAACATTGACATCATCCAGAAAAAAGTCGCCGAGCACTTCGACCTCCGCGTCTCCGACATGACCAGCAAGCGCCGCCCGGAAAACATCGCCTTCCCCAGGCAGATCGCCATGTTCCTCTCCCGCCAGATGACCGAAAGCTCCCTCAACACCATTGGCGAAGCCTTTGGCGGGCGCGACCACGGCACCGTCCTTCACGCCTGCCGTCTCGTCAAAGACCGCATGGAAATAGACTCCAACGTCCGTCAAGTCGTCAACTACCTGGAAAAGCAACTCCTCCGCTGACCCGATATGTCAAATATCCGCCTTGGGCGCTTTGAAGCCGCGTCCAAACGCGATGCGGGCGGCATTATGGTCAATCTTCCGGACGTTCGCCGCTGGGGGCCATTTTTACCAGTTTCGGATCGAACTGGCCGAGCGTCGTCACCAAGTCGCTTTGCGCGGCCATCACTTCGCGGATGTTTTTATAGGCCATCGGGACTTCATCCAAGCCGGCGCTGATGAGGGTCACGCCGCGTTCGCGGAGAAGACGGTTCACGTCTTTCCAGTTGAATTTCGCGTTGGCGGCTTTGCGGCTCATGGCGCGGCCCGCGCCGTGCGAGGCGGAATTAAGCGAATCGGCATTCCCCCTGCCGCTCACGACAAATCCCGGCGACGCCATGGAACCGGGAATAATGCCCAGGACGCCAGCGCCAGCCGGCGTAGCCCCCTTTCGATGCACGATGACCTCGCGTTCCACGCCGCCAATAACGTGCCTTTCTTTCCACGCAAAATTGTGATGGTTTTCCAAATCGAGCAGCACCCGCGCGCCGAGGTTTTCGGCGATGTGTTGGTGGATGCAGGCATGGTTTGCGGCTGCGTATCGCCCCATCAACTCCATCGCCTTCCAGTATTCCCGCCCTTCCTGTGAATCGAGCGACAACCACGCCAGCCGTTTTAATTCCTTGGGCAGGTCCGCAAATTGCGCGAAGGCGAGTTTGCTGTAGTAATCGCAAATCGCCGCGCCCGTGCCGCGGCTGCCGCTGTGGGACAGCAGCGCGATGTATGTTCCCGGCTCAAGATCGTTGATTTTTGAGTGGGCCGTGAACAGGCCAAACTCGACGAAATGATTCCCGCTCCCGCTGGTGCCCAGTTGCGACCACGCGCGGTCCTTGTTCTGTTTGGTCACCGGGCTGATCGTCCAATCGGCATCCATGACATCGTGGGCGCGGCGATCCCGAAACGTCGCACCGACGCCGAAGCGCGTCTCCGCCTCGATGGCGCGGATCAGGCGTTCCTGCTTCCGCTCCAAGTCGCGCAATGGAATGTCCAGCACCGTCATTTTCATGCGACAGGCGATGTCCACGCCGACGGCGTAAGGAATGACGGCGTTTTCCGTGGCCAGCACACCGCCGATGGGCAGGCCGTAGCCCACGTGCGCATCCGGCATCAACGCTCCCGCCACGGACACCGGCAGCAAACAGGCTTTTTCCATCTGCATCACCGCCTCGTGTTCAAGCCCTTCGCCCCACTGCCGGTATTTCACCGGCTCCGCGCGATTTCCTTCGCCCGCAGGAGCGGGAGAAGGTGGCAGCAGGCCGGATGAGGGTCGTCGGGACGAAATCAATGCCTTCGCAAATTCACCGCGCAACGGGTCATCCACGAACGCTGCCGGATTGGCGACAATGGCCGCCACTTCCTCGCGCAACCGCGACTTGTCACCGCCGCCGAGGATAAACATGGCTACAAAATCCGTCGCCCGCCGCGTGGCCTCGCCGAGAGGAACGCCCAGTCTGAGAAAACCTTTGGTGTTCATGGCTATGACTACCTTCGGAGTATTTTTAGGCTGCACTTACGGAACGAATTGTCTCAAGAACCTTTTCTGGATCTCTAACTGAGAGCACGAGAGTTTGGCAAAACTCATTAACGTTCGCCTTTTGACACAGGTTCGCCATGTCGCCTTCTGTAATAAACAGGTCTGCATGACTCAGGGCCGTAGCAGCACGCTTACGATCAATTTCGTCATTGGGATGATATGCCGCCGAGCCACCACGAATGTCGTCATATTCCCATTTTGCGCTCAACAGAATATCGAACGCGTGGATTGGAATATTCGCCCATTCGTGATCGTAAATGGCTCGTTTTAAGTCCTCGATTTCAGCCGGAGCTAGATTCGCAGAAACCAGAAACTCGATCAGCCACCGGCAATTTAGCGATTCCTCGTTCGCACGACCAGCGAGCAGGGAACTCAAATCGTCGCAAATTCTGATGGAGCGTTGCGCCGCAACAACGCGAAGCAATTCTCGCTCCGTCATCAGTTCAAGATTTTGAGACCTGACAAAACCATTCATACGCTCATTCATACGTTCTTTCCCAGCCTGCCAGTTGGATTTGACCTTCTGCGCAGCACTTTCCATTTCAGCCCAGATGGGCTTCCAGAATATCATCGGAGACCATTCTAGCGTTGGACGAACCAGTGCGAGCGTCAACTCGCTCGAGATCTCAGTATATTCTTTGAAAGCTACCCCTTGCGATAATTCCCAGAAGAGTGCCTGAATGGCTTGGCGAAACTCGAGCGGTTTTGGAGCGCTCTCCATAACGCACTCAAATGGCAACGGACAGATGAGCTTTCGGTTGTGAAAACCATCGGCAAGCGCGTAACGAATTTCTCTCCAAATTGGTTTAGCATTAGGTTTAGCCAGAAAAGAAGCCGCGTTCTGGTCGAGGTAAACAACTTTCATTTTCATAAGCGCCATTCGGGTCAGTTAATGGTATTGTCATATTCTAAAGCATTTTGTATTATCGTTACACGCAAGGCGGAACGCTAAGTGGAAGGTGGCGACGTTGCCAAGCATCTTATATTACAATACTATTAACTGACCCCGTTGCGTTGTGACCCGTTGTGTGCCCGGGGACAATGATTCGCCCGAATAGTTTTGGGAAAAGATCAAGCTGCCCAACCTGGTGCAGATATTGGAGCGGCGAAGAATTGACGATGACGTCAGCCAAGGGTCATCTCCCGTTGCAATTCCTCTTTCTTCAGGTCGAACGTGCAGACCCCATAGTCAGCGAGCTTGGCCAGAAAAAGGGGCTTGGGGACGCCGGCGAGTTCCGCGGCAGCGCCGGAAGAGAGCCTGCCGAGTTCGTAAAGTTTGACAGCAGCCGCGAAAAGAAGTTCCTTTCCCAATGCCTCGTTCGGCACCTTCAGCGCCAGCGAAGCCATTTCCGGCAGATTCATCATAACTTCTGTCATGCCCAAATCTTACGCCGGGAAGGGGCAACCGTCAAACTTACCTCCATGACGCTGAACACGAGATCAACAGGGCTTGATCCCTGAAAGCATCCCCTAGTTTCAATTATTGCGGTGAAAATGTCCAGTCCACATTCCTATTGACACGGCGGCCCATTTCTCGTCACGTTACGGTGTGACGCCCAGAGCCGGTTTGTCAAATTTCACGCCTTTCCGAATGGCGTGATCCACCATCCCGGCGATGTACCGGCGGCGGGCGGCGAGGGGCAGGTGATTCACACGGGCCATCTCCTCTCCAAAGGCGCGGACGTGGAAATCGTAGATCGCTTTCCGCAGTCTTCGCCGCACGGCGGGCGTGAATTTTTTTCCCAGAATGCCAGTCTTGTTCATGCCGTCACTAATTTAAAGTGTTCGCGGACATCCGGCAACCACGCCATCGCGGCGTTTTTACGGAAAAAGCGCCGAATCGGCCACCCAGATGGTCATTCGAGGGCGGGGCAGGCTGCGAAAAATTGTTGTTGAGCAAATTTGAATGGTCGCTTGTCCATTGTTGGTGTGCCATAGTTTTTAATCATGAGAACAAAGAGTTTTTTCATTTCACGCCGTTCTTTTCTCAAACGTTGTTCCCTGGCTGGCGCCGCCGCCGGCCTGCCGGCCTGGTTCCTGAATCGTGACCCCGCCCAGGCCGCGCCAGCCCGCCTCTTGCGTCCCAATGACCGGCCCGCCATCGCCCTGATCGCTTGCGGCGGCAGGGGCCAAACCATCGCTTCCGACGCCAAACGCTTCGGCGACATCGTCGCCGTCTGCGACGTGGATGCCGGGCGCGCCGCCGCCGCCGCCAGGGAATTCGCCGAGGGCGCGAAAACGCCCGCCATTTACGAGGATGCGCGCAGAGTCATGGAGCGCGGCGACATCCAGGTCATTCTCAACGCCACGCCCGACCATTGGCACACCCTGGTCAATCTGGCGGCGGCCAAGGCGGGCAAGGATGTCTATTGTGAAAAGCCGCTGACGTTGACCATTGACGAGGGGCGCCGCGTCGTCAGGGCGGTGCGGAGAGGCAAAATCGTTTTCCAGACGGGATCGCAGCAACGCAGCAACGCCCCTTTCCGTCTGGCCTGCGAACTTGTGCGGAACCAGCGTCTGGGACAACTGAAGGAAATCACCGTTTGGGTGCCCGCCGGTCCGCGCGGCGGCCCTTTCTTTTCCAAACCGACGCCGGCCGGGTTGAATTGGGATTTCTGGCTCGGCCAGGCGCCCAAGGTGGATTACGTGCCGGAACGCTGCCACGGGGCGTTCCGTTACTGGTACGATTATTCGGGCGGAACGATGACCGACTGGGGCGCGCACCACAACGACATCGCCTTGTGGGCCTTGGGCCTGCCCGGCCCGGTGACGATTGAAGGGGCGCCGTCCACCCAGCCGATTCCCGGCGGTTTCACCGCGTTCAGCGATTACGAGGTGACTTTGATCTACTCCAATGGCGTCCGACAGACCGTCAAGACCACGCGTGACGACGCCCTCTCCGGCGCCGTCGTCAACAAGGACGGCCAGCGCAACGGCATCAAGTTCCAGGGGACCCGCGGCTGGATTTGGGTCAACCGCGACGAGATCAAGGCGAGCGACGAGGCGCTGCTTTCAACGCCCCTGCCGGCCGGCGCGACGCGCCTTTACGCGAGCGACGATCACATGGGCAATTTTTTTGACTGTGTCCGCTCGCGCAAACAGCCGATAGCGGACGTTGAAACGGGCCATCGCGCCGTCTCGGTGTGCCATTTGGGAGTGATGGCGTTGCGTCTGGGGCGGAAGCTGGAATGGAACCCGGCGCGGGAGAAATTCACAGGCGAAGGGGCAAAGGACGCCGACAAGTGGCTTGCCCGCGAGATGCGCAAACCCTTCAACTACCATTTCGTTTAGAAGACGTCACCAATCGCCGTCCACCAGGAGGGAGACGGCGTTGCGGGCCAGGTCGTCGGCCAGGAGCGGGATGGCCTGGCGTTCGGCGCTGCTTTGATCGTTGCCGATGCGGATGTAGGTGCGGCCGGCGACTTCCTTGTCCAGGTTGGTCTTGCCGGAGTTGACATTGATGGCCACGACGCGGGCCACCAAGCTCAGGGTGTATTCCTGCGGGGTGAGGACGTCGTTTGTTTGATAGGACAATCCGCTGCGGTCAAAGCGGATGATTTCCCCCGAGACCCGGATGTCGCCCCGGCCGGAGGTTTCCAGGCGGAAGGAGCCGTCTTGCTGAAATTGTTTGCGCATGGACGAGGCCAGGTACTCGATGACGCGCGGTTCCTTGGTGTTGTTGATGAAAGGTTTGACCTCCACCGAGCGGCTGCCGGCGGGAATGCCGTTGGTGGGTCCCAACTTGTAGCCCGCGCAGCCCGCCAGAAAGGCCGCCAAAAGAAGCAACAAAAGCGGGCGCATCCTCCTCCTATTTTTTCGGCGCAGCCGGCGTGGCGGCGCGCCTGGACAGGACTTCGATGCGCTGGCGCGCCTGGGCGGCAAGCGGCAAACTGGGGGTCTTGATGACAACCTCGTTGTAGTAGACCAGCGCGCCGGCCCACTGCTTTTGCTTCTCGTAATACTGCGCCACTTTGAAATTGCCCAGAGCCTCCTCCGATTTCAACTGGGTAATGATGCGCTGGGCGTCCGCCACGCGCGGGTCGTTGGGAAAGAGGGCCATGAAATCGGTGAAAGCCGAGATGGCCTGGCCGGCGACGCTTTGATCGTAATCGGCTTTGCGGGCCTGTTTATTGTAAGCCAGGGCGGCTTTGTAGAGAGCCTCCGCCGCGATGGCGGGCTGTTCGCTGTAACGGTCGGCCGCCAATTCGTAGGCCTTGACCGCCAGCGGATAATCTTTTTCCTTCTCCCGCGCCGCGCCGATGTTCATTTGCGAGGACGGCCCCTGGTCGCCGTAGGGGCCGTAGCGCACAATCTTGTCGAACATGTCGGCCGTCTTGTCCATGGAGGGGAAGAAGGGAATATGGCCCCAGAGCTTGAACCATTGGCCGTGTAGAAAACGCAACGCGATGACGAATTGACGGTGCTGCACGTCCTTGACGTCGGCGGCCTTGGGATGTTTGTCCAGCAAAGTCTGGTAGGCGTTGAAGGCGTATTCATCCTGTTTGCGCTCCTCGTAACAGCGGCCGATGAGGTATTGGGCCTTGGGGGCGTAATCGGAGAGGGGCCAGACGGCGATGACGCGTTTGGCGGCCTTGAGCGCGAGCTTGAATTTTTTCTGGTCGAACGCCTGTTGCGCCGCCTCCAACTGGTCCCTGGCGCGGAGCTTGCGCCAATCCTCCTTGGAGCCGGGCATTTCGTAAGTCCACCCCTCGCCCGTGCGATAGATCAGCGGCGCGGGCGCGCGAAATGGCAGCGCCACCAGAAGCAGCAGAACCAAACCAAGCCTCACGCAGGAACGTTTCATCGCCGGAAACGATAAGCCGGAAAGGCCGGAAAAGGCAACACGACATTGCCGATTTTCGCCATTGCCTGACCGGGGCGGGGAACATAAACTTTCCGGCGATGAAATATCAGCTTGATTTTGAGAAGCCGATTCTGGAGTTGCAACGCAAGCTGGATGACCTCAAGAAACATCCTGAAGACCACTCCCCGGCTGTCTCTTTTGAGGAGGAAGTCGCGCTTCTCGAAAAGAAAATCGAGGAAACCCGGCGGCACATCTTCGCCCATCTCAGCCCCTGGGACCGCGTCAAGATCGCCCGGCACCCCAAACGGCCTTTCGTGCTCAATTACGCCGAGTCGGTTTTCACCGAATTTTCCGAGCTGCACGGGGACCGCTTGTTCGCGGACGACCCGGCGTTGATTGGCGGCTTTGCCAAACTGGGGGAGCAAAAGGTCATGCTCATCGGCACCCAGAAGGGGCGGGACACCAAGGAGAACATCAAACGCAATTTCGGTTCGGCCATGCCGGAGGGCTATCGCAAGGCCCTGCGCCTGGTCAAAATGGCCGACAAGTTCGGCCTGCCGGTCATCTCGCTTATTGACACGCCTGGGGCTTATCCCGGCATCGGCGCGGAGGAGCGGCACGTGGCCGAAGCCATTGCCGTCAATTTGCGCGAGATGATGATGCTGGAGGTCCCGATTGTGGCGGCGGTCATCGGCGAAGGCGGTTCGGGCGGCGCGTTGGGCATCGGCGTGGCGGACCGGGTGTTGATTTTGGAGAACGCGTACTATTCGGTCATCAGCCCGGAGGGGTGCGCGGCCATCCTCTGGAAAGACCGGGCGGCGGCGGCCAAAGCGGCCGCGGCCCTGCGCATCACAGCCAGGGATTTAAGCGAATTGGGACTGGTGGATGAAGTCGTGCCCGAACCTTTGGGCGGCGCGCACACCAATTTGCCCGCCATGGCCGAAACGCTCAAGGCGGCCTTGATCGCGAACTTGGACGACCTGAAAAAGCGCTCCGTCAGCGAGCGTTTGAAAATGCGCTACCAGAAATACCGCGCCCACGGACGATTCGTCGAAACGCAGAAAAAAACGGCCGGCCTGGAGAACGGGGAACCGTCCGGCAACGGCGCTTCCGCCCCCGTCGCGGCGTAAGGAACGGCGGCGGCGCCCCCCCATCATGGTGAAACTATATCCGCTGACATTCGAACCCATTTTCAAGGAGCGCATTTGGGGTGGACGCAACCTGGAGACACTTTACGGCAAGCCTTTGCCCCCCGATTTGCCCGTGGGAGAGTCGTGGGAGATCAGCGACCGGCCCGGCGATCCAAGCGTGATCGCCCGCGGGCCGTTGCGGGGCGGGACGCTGCGCTGGTTGATGGAGCAATGTCCCGCCGCCCTGCTCGGGCCGCGCGACCCGGCTCCGGCGCGCTTCCCGCTGCTGATCAAAATTATTGACGCCCATGACACGCTCTCCCTGCAGGTCCATCCCCCCGCCGCCGCGGCCGCGCGGCTGGGCGGGGAACCCAAAACGGAGATGTGGTACGTGGCGCGGGCGGAGCCGGGGGCGGAATTGTTCGCGGGTTTGAAGAAGGGCGTCACCCGCGCGGAATTTGAGCGCAAGCTGGCCGCCCAAACCGTCGCGGAGTGTTTCCACCGCATCGCCATCCGGGAGGGCGACGCGATGTTTTTGCCCAGCGGCCGGGTTCATGCCCTTGGGGCGGGGACGGTGATCTTCGAGATTCAGCAGAATTCGGACACGACATACCGCGTATTTGACTGGAACCGTTTGGACCGGGACGGCAAGCCGCGCGAGTTGCACGTCCCACAGTCGCTGGAGAGCATGGACTTCGGGGATTTTGAGCCGGCGTTGCTGCCGCGGACGGTCCGCGCGGCCCGTCCGGGCACGGTTCGTCCGCTGGTGCGGGACGCATTGTTCGAGGTCAGTCTCCGGCAATGGGCCGGGGGCGATGAGCTGGCCTGGCCGGCGGGGCGGATGCGGATTTTGGGCGTGGTGCAAGGCGCGTTGCGCATCGAAGGGACGGGCGAGGCGGTGGAGATCGGCGCGGGGCAATTCTGCCTGATTCCCGCACAGTGCGAAGGGACCGTGGCGCGGGCGCAAGACGCCGTGTCATTTCTGGAGGTTTTCTTCCAGCCATGAGCAACACACGCACAGCAGGAGTTCTCTTGGCTGACAACTGCGCGGTCAAACCGGCAAACCGAGACTTGACCGAACCTCGCGTCGAATGCTTTTGCAGTCTTTGAGAGCCAGCCGGGCCTCGGCCAAAGTCGCCGTGTCGCCGGGGTATCTGAAATCCACCGCGTAATCCGCGAGCAGGTGCGCCTGCGGGAGAAAAACGGACCACAGTGGTTCCAGCGGCAGCAACAACTTCAGCAAAGCCGCCGGATCGTGCGTCTTGGGAAAGGCGACCCCCGCCTCGCACAGGCGCGCCTTGAAGTATTTCTCCACCGCTTGCTGGGCATGAAAACAGGCCGCGTCATAGACGCGCTGCTTGCGCCGGCGCATGATCTGGGCCGCGACCTGGAAATCGCCCTCAGCTTTTTCCACCCACTCCCGGGTCAGTGGCTTCATAGAGAACGTCTCCCTTGTCCAGAATCTCCTGGATGAAACAATCGCCCCATCGCAGCCGGCGGGCGATGAATTCCGGCGTCCGGACGATTAGGTCAAGAGGAAAATCAGCCGGGATGCGCCGGCGGATTTCAAGCGATTTGCGGCCCCGCTC
>Ga0114951_10003440_pt1 | contig 16375 bp, 15 predicted proteins | sample AM7aDNAmetaG_FD_88677 | JGI IMG/M metagenome (GOLD analysis project Ga0114951, IMG submission 88677) | Freshwater microbial communities from Finland to study Microbial Dark Matter (Phase II) - AM7a DNA metaG | ecosystem: Environmental > Aquatic > Freshwater > Lake | place: Finland: Lake Alinen...
CCACATAAGGCGAGGATTGCCTCCATTAAGCAGGAGACGGCCGATATTAAGAGCTTTCAGTTTGAGCTTCTTGACCCCGAAGTCAGGAAGAATTTCAAATGGAAGTCCGGCCAGTTTCTTATTCTCTCGGTCTTCGGAGTCGGCGAGGCCACTTTTACTTTCGCTAACCCGCAGACCAGATCAGAGTACGTGGAGTGCAGCATCAAGAAGACAGGCCTTGTAACCGAGGCCCTTCACGATCTTGAGGTTGGCGATATCGTTGCAATCAGAGGCCCTTACGGCAACTGGTTCCCTTTTGAGAAGTTTAAAGGGCAGAACCTGCTCTTTGTGGGCGGCGGCATCGGAATTGCCGCGATCAGATCTCCGATAGAATACAGTTTGGACACCAGGAATGATTTCAAGGACATAACGATACTTTACGGCGGCAGAAGCCCGCTTGATATCTGCTATTTTGACAAGTTCGACGAATGGCAGGGAAAGAAAGCAAACCTTGTGCTTACGGCAGACAAGGGTTCTGAAGGCTGGAAGCATAAAGTGGGGTTTGTTCCCGCGGTCCTTAAGGAAATGAAGCCCTCCAGGGACAACTGCACGGTAATAACCTGCGGCCCGCCTATTATGATTAAGTTCGTTCTGAAAGAATTGACAGACCTTGGGTTCGCTCCGGAGCAGATAGTCACCACGCTTGAGATGAAAATGAAATGCGGGCTGGGAAAATGCGGCCGCTGCAACATTCAGCAGCTCTATGTTTGCAAAGACGGACCGGTGTTTGACTACGCCGAAATAAAAAAACTCCCTGACGAATTTTAGCAGGTTGCTGAAAAACTCTAATTATATACCTTAAGCACTCTGCTATCCCCTAATTTGGAAGCAAATTAGGGGATCAAATACTCATATTGTGCCTTTTGATTTTGACTTTGATTTCGTTTCGAATTTAGTGCTTCGAATTTCGAATTTTGCTTTACAAGGGTATTTTGAGGGAAAAGGGTGTAGTCTTATCTGCCTTCGTCTCCGCCAAAGGCGGTTCGGGGGCCACGCTTCTATGCGTTAATACTTCTGCCGTTCTCGCCAGAACCAAAAAAGTCCTCCTTGTTGATTTTCACATATGCAACTCTTCTGTTTTGCTCGGGCTGGAAGATACCGACAGAGATATTGTTCTAAACACTCTTAACGGTTCAATTTCGCCCGCTTCCGCAATCGCTCTCCTTCCGGCCCATTCTTCCGGGACTAAAATGCTGACGTTGTCCGGTCTTAACGGCCGCGAGGCGTCTAAGTTCCTGTCTGAAATTTCCGGCGCATTTGACCATGTGATTGCCGTAATCCGAGAAGCCGGGGAAGCAGCTGCCGAGCTCCTGCAGAATACTTCCGGTATATTCCTTGTTGCGTCACCGGAGTTGCCTTCGCTGAAGAACGCGAGCGCCGTATTAAGAAATCTTTACTCCAGGCATATTGAATCCACGAAAGTTAAATTCGTACTGAACAAGTTTGGTGGGACTGCGCAAGAACTTTTCAATGCAGGCGCCGTGGCCGGAAGAGCCCCTGAGTTTACGGTGGGCAGAGATAACGCTCAGTCGCTTTTGTCGATTAACTCCGGAACCCTGCTGGCCGGAAGAAACGACAATAACCTTTCTGAAGGGATAGACCGGCTTGCCATCTGTATAAGAACGCTTAAACCTGTTAGCCTCTGTTACGGGGATCGACAGCAGGTATCAAAACAAACAGGAAAGGAGGAAGTTAAGGCCAGGATACATTCCAAATTGATCCCTTTTCTGAAAGAGAAAAATGTGGTTGTTGCCGGCCCCGCGGAAGCAGGTAAAGTGTATTTGGATGAACGTGTCAGAGAAGCAGTTGAAGAACTCTTCGCGGGGGAGGCCACTGAAATATCAGGAAACGAGAACCGTTCCGCGCTTGTAAACGAGATAATTCAGGAAGTGCTGGGCCTCGGTCCACTTGAAGACCTGCTAAAAGACCCGGAAATTTCCGAGATAATGGTTAATTCAAAAGAGCAGGTCTTTGTGGAACGAAACGGCCGTCTTGAGGACTCCGGCAGAAAATTCTCGTCCGACAGCCAGCTCCTGCTCTGTATTGAAAGAATTGTCGCTCCGGTAGGCAGAAGGATTGATGAGAGTTCTCCCATGGTAGACGCACGCCTGCCGGACGGTTCGAGAGTGAATGCGATAATCCCTCCGCTCGCCCTAAAGGGGCCGTGCCTTACCATTAGAAAGTTTTCCAAACGGAAACTAAGAATAGAAGACCTGATAAACTCAGGGTCTGTTACCGAAGAAGCTGCCGCCTGCCTGTTAAAGGCAGTAAGGGCAAGAAAGAACATAGTTGTCAGCGGAGGTACTGGATCCGGTAAGACAACTTTGCTGAATATTATTTCCTCTTTTATTCCGGAAGACGAGAGGATAGTAACAATAGAAGATTCTGCCGAACTTTCGCTTTCGCAGGGGCATGTTGTGACACTTGAATCCAGGCCTTCAAATATAGAGGGAAAAGGCGCGGTAAGCATAAGGGATCTCTTGAGGAATGCGCTAAGGATGCGTCCGGACAGGATAGTGGTAGGCGAATGCCGCGGCGGCGAGGCTTTTGACATGCTCCAGGCGATGAACACCGGTCACGCCGGAAGCCTTACAACGCTCCACAGTAACTCCCCAAGAGATACATTGAGCAGGATTGAAACTATGGTGCTTATGGCCGGAATGGAACTGCCTCTTCGCGCCATCCGCGATCAGACGGCCTCGGCTATAGACATTATAGTTCATCAGGAAAGGTCCAAAGACGGACGGAGAAGTATAACTCATATTACGGAAGTCTGCGGTATGGAAGGAGATATTATCCTGACGCAGGATATTTTTTGTCAAAAAGACGGCCGTTTGCTTCCGACAGGCATTGTGATGGAATCGATGGCCGCGAGGTAATTGCAGGGGCACGGTTTAGCCAGATTTGTGATAGACATGCAAAAGATTGATTGTTATAATATCCCATAAAGGCGAAAGACAGCCGGAATGGAGGCAACGTGAAAAGAATTATGGTTCTTGCCGCAATCCTTCTGACCCTTAGCCTTGCCGAACCGGCTGCTGATGAGTCCGGGAAAGCAGTAATAAGTTTCTTAAAAGGTCAGGCCGGTATAATTAAAAAGGATGCAAGCGGTCCGGTCACTGCAAAACTCAGCGCCCAACTATCGGCCGGAGACCGCATTGAAACCGGAGCCGGGACGAGGGCGGAGATCAAGCTTGAAGACGGCAGCACAGTCAGGATGAGCGAGAATACCTCTATTCGGCTTGATGAAATGTCTTCTGACAAAGACGCCGGCAAGGACAGATCCGCAATAAACGTCTTTGTCGGCCGGATATGGATGAATATTAAGAAAAGCCTCGGACAGGAGAGCAGGATAATTACTCCGAAAGTAATTGCGGCGGTAAAAGGAACTACCTACAGGGCGGATGTTTCAACAGAAGGCGAAACAAAAGTAAATGTCTATGACGGCACGGTCGAGATCAGCAAGGCCGGTTCGGACCCGGTTCTGCTTTCGAAACTTGAGATGATAACTTCTAAAGAACTTACCAAGAGCGGGTTTGACGAACAGTCTGATGAGAGAGAAGATTGGGTAAAGTGGAATAAGTCCAGGGATAAGCTCAGGGTAATGATTGTAGCTGCAGAAAAGAAAAACAAGGAACTTACCGCGGTTCCTGTTTCTGAAAGCACTCTTATTGAGCTTTTTAATAATAATTATCTCTTCTCGGTAGTCGACCAGACGCAGGTGGCAAACATCAGGCAGTCCGAAAGAGTGAAGGCGGCGATTAAAGGTGACGCGGCTTCCGCGGCGGCAGCCGGATTGGAATTTGGAGCAGACATAGCGATAGTAGTAGACACGTCCACCGGATTTTTCAGCGACAAAGAGATTCTCGCGGGGATGATATCGGCCAGCACTAACATCTCAGGCAAGATCTACCGGACTGATGACGCCATAGTAATTTCCGCCGGCAATCAACCATCGCGAAAGGTTGGCATAACTGAAGATTCCGCGGCTGCGGCCGCCATCAAGGATGCAGCCACCAAATTGGGCCAAAAATTCATAGGGGATATAGTCAAGAAATGGAAAGAAGAGGCCAGGAAGGGAGGCGTATTCACCGTCACCTGTTCAAATCTGTCTGATTTCAACAAGGCAAAAGAACTTGAGAAGGCTCTTGCGGGCATAAGCGGCGCAAAGAATGTTACTCAGTACTATTTTAGCGGTAAAAGGGCTCTGTACGCCGTTCAGTTTACCGGAGCCTCCGGCGCTCTTGCAGAAGAGGTTGGAAGTTTTACACTCGGGGGTAAGAGTGTTGATGTTGTCGGCGTTACTGCCTACAGAATCGAACTGGAAGCTAGATAAGCGCTCTAACCTGTAAAAGGGAGGTTTAGATGAAGATAGGAATATTTACTGTGCTCTTTGCGGGAAAAACTCTTGAGGAGACGCTTGATTTTGTCGCAGAGAACGGCGTCGAGTCTGTGGAGATTGGGACAGGGAATTGGCCAGGCAACGCTCACTGTAAGATGGACGAGCTTCTTGCCGATAGAGAAAAATTAAGAAATTTTAAGTCAGCCGTTGAAGACAGGGGCCTGAGCATAAGCGCGCTCTCCTGCCACGGGAATGCCCTGCATCCTGACAAGAAATTCGCCGCGGCAAATCACGAAACACATAGAAAAACCATTTTACTCGCTGAGATGCTTGGAGTTGAAACGGTTGTCAATTTCTCAGGCTGTCCGGGAGATTCTGAGCGGTCAAAATATCCAAACTGGGTGACCTGCCCCTGGCCGGAAGACTTTCTCGCAATACTTGACTGGCAGTGGAACAAGGCCGTTATACCCTATTGGAAGAAAGAAGCTGCCTTTGCCAAATCTCATGGCGTAAAAAAAATAGCTTTGGAGATGCATCCGGGGTTCGTGGTATATAACCCTGAAACGCTCTTAAAGCTGCGCGATGCTGCCGGTACGGTGATAGGCGCGAATTTCGATCCGAGCCATCTTTTCTGGCAGGGAATTGACCCGGTCGCCGCTATTAAAAAACTTAGCAAAGCTATCTATCACTTCCATGCCAAAGACACGAAAATTGACAGGTACAACACCGCGGTCAACGGCGTTCTTGATACCAAAAACTACGACGACATTCCGGCGCGTTCCTGGGTTTTCAGGACTGTCGGTTACGGAAACGGTCAGCAGGTCTGGCGCGATATGATAAGCGCGCTTCGTACCGTCGGATACAACGGGGCCCTCTCCATCGAGCATGAGGACGGGCTGATGTCCATAGACGAAGGTTTTAAGAAAGCGGTAGCTTTTCTTAAAGAGTCAGTTATCACGGAGCCGCCGAGCGCAATGTGGTGGGCGTAGGCTGCAGATGAAAATTGACATTAAAAGCCGGTTCGCGAAGATAGATAAGGCATTCGTTCTTTACAACATTGCCCTTGTCTCAATTTTTATTCTCTGTGTCTTCGGTATAACCAGAATTCTGCACCCAAAAAGCGCTCAGGATGCCGGGCCGCAGAGGCCCGCTTATGATCCGGCAGCCGAAAAAATATTTGAAGAGTCGCTTGTCGCCAAAGGCTACACTAAAAACATTGAACCGTACGCGAATATGGTAAAGGCGAACATACTAACCGATAAAATCCTCGTGGTAAGTTATAAAATCACACAGAAGAACGAAAACCTTTGGACTATTAAGAAGAAATTCAATATAGACCTGGACACTATCATCGGAGCGAATCCTTACCTTAAGACCTATGAGGTCAGGCCCGACCAGGAACTTGTTATCATAAACAGGAAAGGCGTGCTTCACAGGATAAAGACAGGCGAGACTTTAGAGCAGGTTTGCGAGCTTTATGGCAAGAAGACGGAAGATGTACTGTCTGAGAATGAACGGTACAAGCAGATGTCCGTGGATTCATTCCTGTTCATTCCAAACGCAGAGCCGGTTGATCTTACTCCTGAGATGAAGGACCAGTATGCCCTGAAGAAGATTTTTGGTTTCCCTTTCGAAAAATGGCACAAGCGCTCTTCGGGATTCGGTTTGCGTGAAGACCCTTTCACGGGAGAGAAATCGTTTCACTCAGGGTTTGATTTGCGGGCTAACTACGGTGATAAAATCTGCTGCGTGGCTGACGGTGTTGTCATCTTTTCCGGAGAGGATGGCGCGTTCGGCAACGCGGTCAAAATCAAACATTCCGGCGGCTATGTTACTCTTTACGGTCATTGCGAAAAACTGCTCGTAAAAGAAGGAGTAAAGGTAAAGAAAGGCAAAGTCATAGCCCTCGTGGGAAGCACCGGCAGGTCAACCGGGCCCCACCTTCATTTCACGGTATGGAAGAACGGGGTGCTGGTCAATCCGAAACCCTATCTTCAGTAGAAGATAAGTTTTTTCCCGTCTGCGTCAAATACATTCTCCATGTTCTCCGCGCTCCGCAGTATCAGATCTTTTAGCGCGCTCTCAAACATTTTTTTGCCTGAAATTTCCGGGGATTCCTCAGGTCCGGAGCCGATTATTACTCCGGCGCTGTTAAGCACCACGTATCTTTGAGAGGCGCAGCCTCTCTTTAATATCTTGGCAATAAAAGGCGCGGTGTATTCCGCTGTTTCTGACGACAAAGGCGCAGACGGCTGTTTCCCGGAGGGAAAAGCGAGCAGTAGAAAGGCTGATAGCAGTGAAGCTGCGAGCGCGGAAAAGCCGAAGATTCCTGCTGTTGAATATTGGCCCTGTTTCCGCGAAGAAGAATATACAATCAGTTTGCAGCCCTGGACCCCGGGTATGTCATAGGTATCTCCTGCTGCGATAACAGCGGGTTCCGCAAAAAACGTCCCGACAGCGTCGGCTTCCGTGTCAGCGATTATTCTTTCCTCGGAATTTACGACAGTTGCCCTGGATATCAGGCCGGATTTCTTCCCGGCTTCAATCAAAGCGTTAATCTCGAGGTCGTCGCCCTGTTTTGCCGGTCCGGATAGCGCAGCGGAAATCATGGTCCCGGGTCTGCTTTCGCTGTTCTTTGAATGATTGTCAGCCGGAAGCAGGAGAGAGAGAGCCATAAGCGCGGCAGCAAGCACGGCAAGTACTGCCGAAAAGCGTCCTTTAATCTTCATTTAACCCCCTGTAATGTTGAAAAGAAAACCTTAATTGTGTTATAATTTAAAAGATAACGGCAAACAAGTCAAGTATTTTCACGGGGAGAGTTACAGCCGGAGTGACTTTTCATTATGCCCTGCTGCGCTGCTAATAGCGTCTGTCCTTCGAGTAACTTCATCCGGGCCGCTGGCCGACCGGGTGCTTTAGGAGGCCTGAATCAATGACGGAAAAGGACAGAAAAGCGCTCCTAAAGATAGCGCGGGAAACCGTAAAATCAGGTTTCTCGGCAGAGAAGTACCTTCCTGCAAAACCCGAAAGCGTTTTCCTGTTATCAAAAAGGGGCGCTTTTGTGACAATTCACGGCAAGAATGGCGTGCTCCGCGGTTGTATCGGGATGATGCAATCCGACCTGCCTCTTTATCAAACGGTCAGAGATATGGCCCTGGAAGCCGCTTTCAATGATTCCAGGTTTGACGGAATAAAGGCAAGTGAACTTGAATCTCTTAGATTTGAAATCTCGGTGCTTACCCCTTTTAAAAAAATCAAGGATCCAAAGGAAATTGAACTTGGCAAACACGGGGTGATGGTGAAACAAGGGGCAAGTTCCGGTGTTTTTCTTCCTCAGGTTGCTCTTGAAACGGGATGGGGAATTGAAGAGTTCATGGGGCATCTCTGCGAGGGAAAGGCGGGGCTGAGTTTCGACTGCTGGAAGAACGGCAAAGCCGATATTTATACATTTGAAGCTGAAATCATACAGGAGTGAATATGAAAAACTGGTTCAAGCAATACAAGGAAAAGTTTGGCTACACGGAGCTCGTAAATAAAAAGAATTCCCCGCTGAAATATATCAGGTTCGGGATTCTCCGCCTAAAGAAAGGAGCTTCCTGGAAAGGAAAGCTAAAAGCGGAAGAAGGGCTGATTACGGTGCTTTCCGGCAAGGTTGAGATAACCTCAGGAGGCAAGTCCTATAAACTTGGAGGCAGAAAGGATGTTTTCAGCGGCAAACCGGAATCGCTTTACCTCGGCAAAGGAGCGTCTTTTGCCGTCAAAGGGCTTTCTCTCTGCGAAGCAGCAATCAGCGCAGTCCCTGCGAGAACCGGACACGCGGCCGCGGCAATTAAGGCCGGCAAGGTCGGCTCGCGAGTCGCCGGCAAGGCGCTTTACACCAGGGACATCTACGACATACTGAATAATAATGATATTAAAACGGACAGGATAATCGCCGGAGAAACCTATCACCGCCGGGGTATGTGGTCCTGCATCCCCCCGCACAAGCACGATGTATCTCGGATGCCGAAAGAATCAAAACTCGAGGAACTTTATTTCTTCAAAATGCAGCCGAAGGAAGGGTTTGGGTTTCAGAGGCTTTATACGGAAGGCGAAAAATTTGATCATGCTTGGACCCTTAAGGACAACACGCTGCTTTGCATGCCGCTTGGGTATCACGCGCTCGCGGTTTGTCCAGGATATAAGATGTATTATCTTTGGATACTTGCAGGCAAGGAAAAAGATTTTAAACAGTATGTTGATCCGCGTTACGAGTGGCTGAACAAATAAAGGTTTTTGAGGCTATTGCAGAAAGGCTCTTGCGGGTTGCTTGCTTGGCAGAGAAAAAGAGATAGGGGCTAAAATAATAAATGGCAGACAAGAGGAAGAACGAAAATAAGCCGCTGAGAGCGAGTTTTATCATAGGCGCCAGCGTGATTGCTTTTGTTATGCTGCTCTCCTTGTTTAATTTCTTCCAATATTTTGAAATGAAAGGTTATGATTATCTCTTCGGGTTTAAATCAGCTTTCAACCGGCCTTCGGAAAACATTGTCATCTCGGCAATTGACGACTGGTCAATCGGCAACGACGAGGTGCCGGACCTGAAAGAATGGCCCTTACCGAGGCGCGTCTACGCGACCGCGATTGACAACCTGAAAAAGGCGGGCGCAAAGGCCGTCTGCATAGATATTGAGTTTTCCAGCAATTCCCCGAGCGCCGAAAACGACAGGGTCTTCAGCGAAGCGGTAAAAACGGCCGGGAACTGCGTCGGGGTTTACAGCCTGCAGGATGAATTGATAAACATCAGCAACAGGTCGATGAACGTCAAGAGGCCGATATACCCGCTGAGTTCGTTGCAGGCGGGCCTGGCAGGCCTCGGCTACACGGGCTACAAGCAGGACCAGGACAAGTACATCAGGTCAGGCGAAATCTTCGAGAATATCAGCGGCAATTATTACTATTGTTTCGGGCTGAAGATACTCTGCCTGACGAAAGGAACGGCGGAAGATCAGGCGCTGAAAAATCTTCAGGCGCGCGCGGTGATGATCAGGGGCCCGGAGAGCCTGGAGAATGATTCCCTGCTCATCAATTTCTGCGGGCCGGCGAAAACCTACAAGACCATACCTTTTGTTGACCTGCTAAAGGGAAAGAATCTCGAGAATTACAAGGGCAAAATAGTCCTGCTCGGTTCAACTTCCTCGGGGCTGCACGACGAATTCCCGACGCCGTGCGGAGTACTTCCCGGCGTGGAAATACACGCAAGCCTGCTCGACACACTCCAGAAAGAAAGTTTCCTGAAAAAAGCTCCATTCTCGTTAACCGTGCTTTTCCTTTTCATTGTTGTAGGGGTTACGACTCTTGCCGCCTACAAGCTAAATCCGATTAAGAGCATCTTCGCCGTGTTGCTCCTCGCGGCAGTTTATGTGATTGCGGTAGCGGCGTTATTTGTCGGTTCTAATTACTACGTGGAATTTACAATGCCGCTATGGGCCCTTGTTTTTGCCTACATAGGGAATATAGCCTACAAAGCTGTCACTGAAGGGCGCAAGAAAGAGATGATCAAGAAAACCTTCCAGAGGTACGTCAGCAGGGATGTGGTCGAGGAAATACTGAAGAATCCCGAAGGGCTGGCTCTCGGCGGCAAGCGCCAGCATATGACCATACTATTCTCTGACATCAGGAACTTTACGCCGATGTCGGAGAGCCTGAAGGCGGAAGAAGTCGTCGAACTGCTTAACATGTATTTCTCGGAAATGACCGGGATAATATTCAAGTACCGCGGCACCCTTGACAAATATATCGGCGACGCGGTTATGGCGCTCTTCGGCGCTCCCAAAGAACTGTCCAACAGCGAAGAACTCGCGGTCAGGACGGCGATAGAGATGCAGGAAAAGATGAAGGAGTTTCGGGCAGCCATGAAGCTCCGGGGCAAGAAAGAGATATCCATCGGAGTCGGTCTAAATGCCGGAGAAGTTATTGTCGGAAATATAGGTTCCGGCCAGCAGATGAATTATACCGTAATCGGAGACGTGGCTAACACCGCCTCCAGGATGGAGTCTCTTACGAAAGAGTACAAACGGGATATTATAATCAGCCAGTCGGTCTATGACAAGGTTAAAGACATTATTGTCGCTGAAGACCTGGGTGAAGCTAGCATTAAAGGCAAGTTGGACAAGGTCAAAATTTATGCCGTTTTGGGTCTGAAGAGAAAATGAAGACAGCAAAATTGGTGATGATCCTGCTAATAGGCCTTGCAGCCGGCGCGGAATCTCCGGCCCAGAAATATTTTACTAACGCTGCGGCGCACTACAAAAACAGCGAGATAGAAAAAGCCAGGTCCGAGCTTCTAAAAAGCCTGGAGTATGATAATTCGAATCAGGATGCCGCAAAGTTACTTGTAGAAATTGAAGAAGAGAAATTTACCGCGAATGAAAGCGAGTATATTGAGACGGCGCGCGAGTTCTTTGAGAAAGGGCTTGTATCTTACAGGAAGGGCGATGTCTCTGGGGCCGAAGCGGAATGGAAAAAGGCCCTAAAGGTGGCGCCCTCTAACCCTCAAATTAAGAAGTTCCTTTTAAGGGTAGAGCCTGAAAATAGCGCTCTAAAAGAGCCTGTTCTCTCAAAGAAAGAACGAATAAAACAAAAACATTCGGCTGATCCGGTAAAGCAGGAAAGACAAGAGGCCAGGAAAGAGAGCCGCGTCAGCCCGGATAAAAAGAAGGCAGACGACCTTTATTACGATGGCCTTAGACTCTATAAACAGGGCAAGATTGAGGATGCTGTTTCCTGTTGGCAGCAGGCGTTGAAAATAGATCCGGAAAACCAAAAGGCACTTAAAAGCCTGGAAAAATACGGCAAAAAAGGGGAAAAATTATGAATCTTGTAGTACTCGGGGCCCAGTGGGGCGATGAAGGAAAAGGCAAGATAATAGATTTTATGTCCAGCGTAGCGGATGTAGTTGTCCGATACCAGGGCGGCAATAACGCGGGGCATACGGTCGTGCTTGGAGAGAAAAAATATGTCCTCCACCTGATCCCTTCCGGTATACTGCACCGGGGAAGGTCCTGCGTGATCGGCAACGGCGTTGTTATAGATCCCGGATACCTGCTCGAAGAGATGGGCTACCTGAAAAAGAACGGTATAAATCTCGACGGCAACTTGAGAATAAGCGAGAACGCGCATGTCATAATGCCTTACCATAAGCTCTTGGACAGACTTGCGGAAGAAAAGAGCAGCAAGAGCGGGAAGATTGGGACGACGAGCAGAGGCATCGGACCCTGTTACACGGACAAGGCCGCGAGGCTCGGCATCAAGATGGCAGACCTTCTGAATAAAAATGTGCTTGTCGAGAAAGTCAGGGCAAGCCTGGAAGTTAAAAATTACCTGATTACGAAATATTACGGCTCAAAAGGCTTTAACGCGTCAGAGGTGGTAAAAGAATATCTTGCTTACGGCGCTAAGCTTAAAAAGTTCATCGGTAACACCTATGTCCTGCTTCAGCATGCCGCGGCTAACAACAAGAAGATTCTCTTCGAGGGAGCGCAGGGTACGATGCTCGACGTTGATTTTGGCACCTACCCGTATGTTACCTCTTCAAACCCGACGGCAGGAGGCGCCTGCACAGGCGCGGGATTCTCCCCGTCGCTTATAAACAAGGTGATAGGCGTCACCAAGGCCTACACGACAAGGGTCGGGGAAGGGCCATTTACTACCGAGATGCCGGTAGAAATGAACGAAGAGTTTAGAGGGCGCGGCAACGAGTTCGGGGCAACTACCGGGCGGCCCAGAAGGTGCGGGTGGCTGGACATGGTAGTCTTGAAGCACGCCCATGCGGTTAACGGGTTCCATTCCCTGGCGGTAACAAAACTTGATGTGCTCTCCGGTTTAAACGAGCTTATGGTGTGCGAGGCCTACAGGTACCGCGGCAAAAAGTTTTATGATTTCCCGGCAGATATTGATGTCTTGCGCGAGTGTACGCCGGTCTACCGCGCGGTCAAAGGCTGGAAGGAAAACATATGCGGCATTAATTCCTTTGCGAAACTTCCCGGCAACACAAAGAGATACCTGGACATGATCACAAAAATCTCCGGAGTTCCGGTTTCCATGTTCTCGGTCGGGCCCGACAGGGACCAAACAGTCATTACGGATAAAGGGCTGTGGAAATGATAAGGAAATTCCTCCTTCTTTTCCTCTTGCCTGCATTTTTGCTCTGCCAGCAGCAGGCGCCTAAAGAAATGAAGGTCATAATTGATGCCGGCCACGGCGGCTATGACGCAGGAGCTGTGAGCAATCGCGGTACAAAAGAGAAGGATGTTGCCCTTGAGATAGCGCTGCTATTGAAAAACTACATAGAAAATCTTTCCGGGCTGCCTGTTCAAGCGATACTTACCAGGTCGGAGGACAAGTTTGTTCCGCTTATTGATCGGGTCAGCCTGGCCAATAAATCAGAAGGGGACCTTTTCATCAGTCTTCACATGAACGCGAGTCCCTCCAGGCGGGACACCGGTTTTGAGGTATATTTCTACGATTCAACAGGCGACGCGGAAACGTCGGCAGTGGCAAAGAGAGAAAATGAACCGAATGGCGTCGTTGACAGCAAAGATAAGAATAACCCTCTTTACATCTTGTGGGACCTGGCTCAGAATGAGTTTTCCAAGGAGAGCTCGGAAGCTTCGGATGTTATCCAGGCAGCGCTTGACGGTGCCTTGAACGAAAACTCCGAGACTTCGCTCAAGCTCCGCAACCGCGGTGTAAAACAGGCAGACTTTCTGGTGCTAAACGGCATGAAGATGCCTTCGGTGCTGCTGGAGATGGGCTTCCTTACTAACAACGGCGATGAGGAAAAATTCAAAAAAAAGGAATTCAAAGAGAGATACGCAGAGGCAATTGCCTCTGCTGTGAGGCGGATTTGCCGGAAATTTGATAAGAAAAGCGAGACTACGGTCAAATGAGCGACAAAAGAGCTATAGGGGTATTTGATTCCGGACTCGGCGGGCTTACAGTTATGAAGGAATTGAGAAAAGCCCTCCCCGGAGAAAGCATATATTATCTCGGCGACACTAAACATGTGCCCTACGGAGCAAAATCACGAGAGACCGTAACTCGCCTCTCCGCGCTGAATATTGAATGCCTTCTGGAAATGAACGTCAAACTTATCGTTATAGCCTGCAACACTGTTTCGGCTTTGAGCCTAACCGACCTTAAAAAAAGATTCCGTGTGCCTCTGCTCGGGGTAGTTGAGCCGGGTGCGGTCGGAGCCGTAAAAGCTACCGTCTCAGGAAGGATCGGCGTGATAGGGACTGCCGGAACAGTCGGAAGCGGAGCCTATGAGAAGGCAATCAAGCGGAGTCTTCGCGGGGCCCGTGTTTTTAGCAAAGCATGCCCTCTCTTTGTCCCTTTAGTTGAAGAAGGCTGGTGGGGCAAGAAAGTAACGCGCGACATCTGCAAAGAATATCTTTCAGATCTCAGAAAACACAGGATAGACACTCTTGTCCTGGGCTGCACTCATTATCCGTTTCTTAAACCGGCTATTGCCGGCGTGCTGAAGGGTGTTTCGCTGATAGACTCGGCTTTTGAAACGGCCGGCGCGGCGCGCTCAATGCTTGAAGAAAAAGGGCTTCTGAATAATTCCGGGAAAAAACGCGAGTACAGATTCTATGTTACTGACGCTCCGGACAAGTTCAAAAGTCTCGGATCAAGTTTTCTGAAGTTTAATATAAGCAAGGTAAATCTTTTGAACATTGATTGACCACGGAGGACGATTGAGGGCAGACGGAAGAAAGACCGGAGATTTAAGGCCGATAAAAATTGTAAAGAATTTTCTTCGTTACCCTGAAGGGTCGGTACTGATTTCCTGCGGGAATACCCGGGTTATCTGCGCGGCAAGCGTCTTGGAAGATGTCCCGAAATTCCTGAGGGCCGGAACCGCAGGCTGGGTAACCGCCGAGTACGGCATGCTTCCGGGGTCGACTCATGAGAGGATGGACCGGGAAGCGGCGAAGGGCAGAGCTTCCGGAAGGACGCTTGAAATTCAACGCCTGATTGGCCGCAGCCTCCGGGCCGTAATGGATATGGAGAAGCTCGGCAAGCGGACAATACAGATAGATTGCGATGTAATACAGGCGGACGGCGGGACGCGCACTGCGTCTATCACCGGAGCGTACGTCGCTATGGCCGCGGCTGTCATGAAACTTATAAAGAAAGGAGTTTTAAAAGAAGATCCGCTTCTTGATACCGTAGCGGGAGTAAGCGCGGGTATTGTGGGAGGGGTGAAGATGCTGGATCTTTGCTACTCTGAGGACTCAAACGCGGATGTTGATATGAATATAGTCATGACCGGTTCGGGAATGTTTGTGGAGGTACAGGGTACAGCCGAGCGTGAACCGTTCGGCAAAGAGGCGCTTGACAGCCTGCTCAAGCTGGGCGCGGCCGGCATAAAGGAATTGACTGTTCTTCAGAAGAAGGCGCTAAAATCTTGGAAATAGTCCTCGCCACGGGAAATATTGACAAAGTCCGGGAGATGAAGGCTGCTTTCAAAGGGCTCAAAGTTAAATTTCTGACATCTTCAGATTTTAAGGTCTTCCCAAAACCAAGAGAAAACGGAAAAACTCTCGAAGCCAATGCTCTCATTAAAGCCAGGGCGCTTATAAAGCATACAGGGCTCGCCTCTCTTTCCGACGATACCGGCCTTGAAGTGGCGGCGCTTAGCGGAAGGCCTGGAGTCTATTCCTCGAGATATGCCGGCTATGGCGCCACTTATGACGATAACTGCAGGAAACTCCTCCGCGAGATGAGGGATAAATCCCGCCGGGCCGCTTCTTTTCGCACTGTAGTCGCGCTCTGCCTTCCGGACGGCAGAGAGTTTACGGTCTCCGGAAAAATTGGAGGCGTCATAACCCGCGAAAGAAGAGGGCTGAAAGGTTTTGGCTATGATCCCGTCTTTAAACCTTCCGGTTATGAGAAGTCTTTCGCTGAAATGAGTCTTGGCCAAAAGAACAGGATAAGTCATAGGGGAATTGCGCTATTAAAGGCCCGGAAATTAATAGGCGCATTAATAAAGCAAGGGACCCAAAAAGGTTCATAACGTTATAAACCTTTTAGTCTTATTATTTCCGCAGCGCTTTTCTTTTTATTGTAACCCACAACTTAATTTGTTAAACTCTATTACCCAATTAGTTATTAGTTATTGTTCTTATCGGGGCGTAGCTCAGGTGGCTAGAGCACTTGCTTTGGGAGCAAGGGGTCGCACGTTCAAATCGTGTCGCCCCGACCAATTAGAAGGTTGGATGTTTGGATGATTAGAGGGTTAGGAACAAGAACAGGGCAGAGGGCGTGCCCTGTACCCGAACGAAGTGAGTGGTACGGGATAGTGGTACAGGGTCGGAAGGTTGGATGCTCGGACGCTAGAAATGTCGGAAGGTATGCCATGAACCCGAGTGTCAACGAGTGGTTCATGGTCAGAATATAGCGGCTGTATTCTTCCAAACCTCCAACCATCATTCTTTGAGTTTCACGAAGGAGGGAAAATGCCAAAGGAAATAATCTCCACTCCGAACGCGCCAGAAGCCATCGGGCCCTACTCACAGGCAGTAAAAACAGGCAATTTTGTATTCGTTTCCGGACAGATTCCTATTGACCCGGTCAGCGGAAATACCCTCCGCACAGGTGTTGAATCACAGACAATAAGGGCCCTTGATAACCTGAAGGCAGTCCTTGAAGCTTCAGGTTCAGGCCTTGATAAGGTCGTAAAAACAACAGTTTTCTTGAAGAGAATGGACGATTTTAGCATTATGAACGGGGTTTACGAGAAGTACTTCACAGGTAACTTCCCTGCCAGGTCGACGATCCAGGTTGCAGGGCTGCCGAAGGATGTGGATGTTGAGATAGAGGCGGTAGCTACCTTAGACTAATGGTTTATAAAAGTTAATAAGGTTTGTAAGGTTCGTAAGGTTTATAAGGTCAGAGAGAAGGGCAAAGCAAAATTCCGGATAACAAAATAGCGTTCATAAGGTCAAA
>Ga0114951_10003441_pt1 | contig 16368 bp, 10 predicted proteins | sample AM7aDNAmetaG_FD_88677 | JGI IMG/M metagenome (GOLD analysis project Ga0114951, IMG submission 88677) | Freshwater microbial communities from Finland to study Microbial Dark Matter (Phase II) - AM7a DNA metaG | ecosystem: Environmental > Aquatic > Freshwater > Lake | place: Finland: Lake Alinen...
ATTGCAAGACACCAGTAACAAGATTTTAGTACCACAGTATCATAAAGACTTATGAATCAAATCAATGACCAACCTTGGATCAAGGTTATTCTCGCTCCTTATGATTATCTTAGCCTTTTCATAAAATGGAGCCCGTTTCTTTAAAGCTTCGTCGATAAATAAAACCAGCTCATCGCGAGTTTTCCCTACAATGAGAGGACGCTCAGTTTTTGATTTAATCAACCGACATGCAAGCACCTCTGTATCAGGTGATATATAAACAGTTATCCCATTGCTGTTCATCAATTCCATATTATTGAAAAAACATGGGGCTCCACCTCCTGTCCCTACAACAACATCCTCGAATTGTGAAACTTCGATTAAAGCAGCGCGTTCTTTTTCACGGAAAGCACTTTCTCCCTCTTCAGCAAAAATTGCCGGAACTGTTTTAAAATACCGCTCTTCGATGTATTTATCAAGATCAATAAAGCTAATTTTCAATAAATCAGCAATTTTCCGTCCGATTGTGGATTTTCCGCAACCCATGTATCCAACCAGGTAAATCCTCATTACTCAAAGTTTAATTCCATCTGACTTGAATCATTTTCACTCGTTGCCGGACGAATAATCTCGAAGGGAACTTCATCAATCTCAGGGAGTATTTCTTCAGGCTTGATATCCTCATCCTTTATTGTTGGTTCAAGTTCACGAATGTTGCTCACTTCATAAGTTGACAATCGCTTACCTTTGGCCTTATAGGATTTGACACCAATAAAATCCGACACCTCTATAATTTCGTTTTCACGGTTGTGTTCACCTCCAAACTCAATTTCAAGTCGCGGATAGGTGACCCATGTGATGCTGACCAATTTATTACCGGAATGTTCACCAATGAATTTTGAGTGCTTTCCCCCATTGCTTTCAACCTGAAACCGTTTGACATAGTAGTAGTTCTGCTCGGCATCAAAATAGACAACAGAGGCAATCTTTTCAGAACGGAATTTTTCAATTAAAAGGATATTCTTCTCAAAATGATTCTCTAAATCATAAGAATAGATCTGATAACCACCATCTTTGTCGATTACAAGTATTTTCTCATCGCCCGAAAACTCCCCAATGTATTTTCCGCGACCATCGGCATTCAGTCGCAAAACGTCCTCGTCAAACCAAATTTTCCGTCCACCAAGGGTAGAAACACCTTTCTCTTTTAGAGTCACCTTATGCACTTCATTCTTTGTGACCAGATTGCCCATCGATTGCCGCCCTTTTATCGCCAACTGGGCCATATCAATTTCGCTAACCAATTTTTTCAGCAAAGGCTTTGGTTTATAGGTAATCCGCAAAACTTCTGCTTCCCCATTGGGATTGGCACTAAAATAAAGAATACGCGAACCCTCGGTTCCAAGTGTCATATTGTACTCTTTGTCCCGTGTAACGCCAGTAACACTGAAACGTTTCATATAAACATAACCAGCTTTGCCATCGCGGTAAACAAGGTTATAAATGGTGCGACTGTCATTTTTACCAAATATTGCGGTATGAATCATATTCTTACCAATAAATGCCTTCTCGCTTACTTTTGTAATATTGTATGTCCCATCCCTACGGAAAACAATGATATCGTCGATGTCTGAGCAATCGCATAAATATTCTGCTTTTTTCAAACCCGTCCCTATAAAACCTTCTTCACGGTCAATATACAGCTTTTCGTTTGCGACAGCTACCTTGGCTGCTTCAATATTTTCAAAACTTCGAATTTCTGTTTTGCGTTCTCGTCCTTTCCCATATTTAACCTTCAAATGCTCATACCAGTTAATCGAAAAAGGAATAATATTATTAATATTGGCAAGTACCTCATCTATAGCATCTTCAATTCCTCTGATTATTTCATTTGCTTTATCGGTATTGAATTTCAAAATGCGCCCCATTTTGATTTCCATCAGCCTAAGAATGTCTTCGCGAGTGATTTCACGCCTGAATTTTGGTTTCCATGGAGCAAGACGTTCATCAATGTGGGCAATTGCCTCATCCATATTTGCTGAATCTTCAAAAGCTTTGTCCTTATAGATCCTTTCGTCAATAAAGATCTGTTCAAGCGACGAAAAATGCCATTGTTCTTCCAGTTCTCCCATCCGGATTTCCAGTTCCAATTTCAGCAAATCAACTGTATTGTCAACCGATTTTTTGAGGATTTCGGACACATTGATAAATCGAGGTTTATCATTCTCAACAATACAGGCATTGGGGGAAACAGACACTTCACAATCGGTGAAAGCATAAAGAGCATCAATGGTTTTATCGGAACTGATCCCAGGCATTAAATAGATCATGATCTCGACATTAGCCGCTGTATTGTCGTCAATCTTGCGAACTTTGATCTTGCCTTTGTCATTGGCTTTCACGATCGATTCAATCAGTGAAGAAGTTGTTCTTCCAAACGGTATTTCTGTAATTACCAGAGTTTTACTATCCTGTTTTTCAATCTTTGCCCGTATCTTTACCGCGCCTCCCCTTAATCCATCATTGTATTTGGAGACATCAATATAACCTCCTGTAGGAAAATCCGGGAACAACTCAAAATCCTTGTGTTTTAAATAGCTGATGCAAGCATCAAGCAGCTCAATAAAATTATGGGGAAGTATTTTAGATGCCAATCCCACTGCAATACCTTCGACACCCTGAGCCAATAACAATGGGAATTTAACGGGTAAGGTAACTGGCTCCCTGTTCCGGCTATCATAGGACAATTGCCATTTGGTAGTTTTAGCATTAAAAAGAACTTCCAACCCAAACTTTGAAATCCTTGCTTCAATATAGCGCGGAGCTGCTGCGCCATCTCCGGTCAGGATATTTCCCCAGTTGCCTTGGGTATCGATAAGCAAATCCTTCTGTCCCAACTGGACAAGGGCATCTCCGATCGATGCATCACCATGTGGATGGTACATCATGGTTTGTCCGATGATATTGGCCACTTTGGTATATCTTCCGTCATCCATTTGCTTCATTGCATGGAGGATACGGCGCTGAACAGGTTTTAGTCCATCGTTGACATAGGGTACTGCCCGTTCAAGTATAACGTATGAAGCATAATCGAGGAACCAATTCTGGTACATCGACGACAAATAAATAATATGGTGCAACTCTTTTTTGCCCTCCTTAACCTCTTCCCCTTCGGGCAAAGGGATCAACTCATTATCTTCTATGTTGGACATTTTAAAACAAATTGGTATTAGAATAGGATTACAAAATATAATATACTCATATTAACCATATTATTAAATTTCATCCTTTTCGACATGCAAATTTCTGATAATAAATTCCTGTCGGTCCGGTGTGTTTTTGCCCATGTAAAACTCGAGCATATCGGCAACCGATTCATTTTTATTCAAAATAACCGAATCGAGCCGGATATCTTCACCAATAAAGTTTTTAAACTCATCGGGAGAAATTTCACCCAAACCTTTGAAACGAGTAATCTCAGGAGCAGCACCTAAACTTTTAACCGCTTGATCCCGCTCCTGTTCAGAGTAGCAATACATGGTTTTCTTCTTATTCCGTACTCTAAACAGCGGCGTCTGCAAAATATAAAGATGACCTTTTTTTATCAGTTCAGGGAAAAATTGCAAAAAGAAGGTGATCAACAACAAACGGATGTGCATACCATCAACATCGGCATCGGTCGAAATAATCACTTTATTGTACCGAAGTTCGTCTATTCCCTCTTCAATGTTCAAAGCAGCCTGAAGGAGGTTAAACTCTTCATTCTCATATACAATCTTTTTTGTTAGGCCATAGCTGTTCAACGGTTTTCCACGCAAACTAAAAACTGCCTGCAAATTTACATCGCGTGATTTTGTGATCGAGCCACTTGCTGAATCACCCTCAGTGATAAAAATTGAGCTGCTATCCTTGGCTTCATGGTTTGTATTGTAATGGACCCTACAATCGCGCAATTTTTTATTGTGAAGGCTCACTTTTTTTGCCCTTTGTTTTGCCAGTTTTTGAATACCGGAAATTGCCTTTCGCTCACGTTCCGACTCCTGAATCCTTTTAAGGAGCGTATCGGCAATCTGGGAATTCTTATGCAGGAAATTGCCCAGTTCTTTCTGAATGAAATTCATGATAAAATTTCGTACAGAAGGACCATTTGGCCCCATATCCTTGGATCCCAGCTTTGTTTTGGTCTGCGACTCAAAAACCGGTTCTTCAACTTTGATGCTCAAAGCAGAAACAATTGAGGCACGGATATCGGATGCATCAAATTCCTTATGATAATAATCACGGATTGTTTTAACCAAAGCTTCGCGAAAGGCAGCTAGGTGGGTACCTCCTTGCGGAGTAAACTGGCCGTTCACGAAAGTGTAATAATCCTCACCGTACTGGTTACTATGTGTAAGGGCAAACTCAATATCTTCACCTTTCAAATGGATGATTGGATAAACAGGCTCATGATCGAGGTTTTCGTTTAAAAGATCGAATAGTCCATTTTTCGAAAGATACTTTTCCCCATTAAAATAAATAATCAGACCGGCATTCAGGAAAGTATAGTTTTTCAACATCGAAACCACAAACTCCTCAATGTAGTGATAATCCCTGAATATCTCAGCATCCGGAGTAAAAGAGACTCCGGTACCATTTGGTTCCTGGGTCATCACTTCCTCATGTTCTTTGTGTACTTCCCCTTTGGAAAACTCGATCTTTTTTATTCGTCCTTCGCGGATCGTTTTAATCGAAAAATTCATCGAAAGGGCATTTACAGCTTTTATTCCTACCCCATTCAATCCGACCGATTTTTTAAATGCCTTGGAATCGTACTTTGCTCCGGTATTCATTTTCGATGCAACATCCATCAATTTCCCCAAAGGAATTCCACGTCCGTAGTCACGAACGGAAACGAGTTCATCCGAAACGGTAACATCAATTTTGCGACCATTGCCCATCATAAACTCATCGATCGAATTATCGAGTACCTCCTTTAATAATACATAAATACCATCATCAGCAGCAGAGCCATCCCCCAATTTGCCAATGTACATACCCGGCCGCTTTCGGATATGTTCCTTCCAATCAAGTGTGCGAATTGATTCATCTGAATATGCTGGAACCATTTTAACGATTTTGCACAAATATAGTGAAAAACAAAAGTGACACAACCGAATTTATCAAACCAGTAATTAACAATATTCAGTTGATAATTATTTTTTGTAAAATTGCACCACAATAAAATGTACCCCCAGTGGAAAAGTTAATCGAGAATTTTCAACATATTTTTCAAACACCTTTTCAGAGTTCGGTATTGGTTTTTTCAGTGATCTTGTTTATAATACTGCTTGCGCCGCTAATGTTCAGGAGTATAAAGATTCCCGGAATTATTGGATTGATCCTTGCCGGAGTGATTATTGGCCCTCATGGTTTAAACCTGATTGCTAAAAATGCAGCCATAGACCTGTTTTCAACAATTGGTCTCCTCTATATTATGTTTCTTGCCGGTCTGGAACTTGACCTGAAAGGTTTTGCAAAATACAAGCATAAGAGTCTGGTATTTGGCTTTTTCACCTTTATTATACCCTTGGCCATCGGTTATCCGGTTTGTCGCTACCTACTTGATTTCAGTTTTGAGACGAGTTTTCTTGTCGCCAGTATGTTTTCAACCCACACACTTGTAACCTACCCAATAGTAAGCCGTTTGGGGATTGTTAGAAATGAAGCTGTTGGCATCACTGTAGGAGGAACCATGTTGACAGATACAGCTGTACTCATTATTCTTGCAGTGATAACAGGGTCCGTAAGTGGTGAGATTAACGCCAATTTCTGGATAAAATTCACAGTTTCAGTGATCTTGTTTTTATCCATTGTATTGTTTCTGATTCCAAAACTTGCCACCTGGTTTTTCAGGAATTTCGAAGGTGAAAAAAACTCCCACTTCATTTTCGTCCTCGCTATGGTTTTTCTTGCGGCATTTCTTTCTGAATTGGCAGGTCTTGAACCTATTATTGGAGCATTTGCCGCCGGGATTGCCTTAAACAGATTAATTCCCCACACCTCATCTTTAATGAACAGGTTGGAGTTTGTAGGCAATTCGCTGTTTATCCCGTTCTTCCTGATCAGTGTAGGAATGTTGATAAACCTTAGAGTGCTCACAACAGGCCCTTATGCATTAATAATTGCCGGGACTCTTACCCTTGTGGCTTTACTTGGAAAATATGCCGCAGCCTGGATCACATCATCAATATTTAAATATTCAAAATCGTACAGAAATCTTATTTTCGGACTGAGCAGTTCCCATGCTGCTGCGACCATTGCTGTAATCATGGTAGGATATCGGATTGGTATTGTGGATATCAATGTATTGAATGGTACAATCGTATTGATTTTGGTCACCTGCCTTGCTGCCTCATTTGTTACTGAACATTCAGCCAAACAGGTATTGATCACTGAAAAGGACAGTATACCTACCCTTCCATCCCTTTGGGATCAAAAGATATTGGTCCCCATTTACAATCCGAATAACATGGAACGGTTGCTTGATCTTGCAATGGCCATCAAAAACCCAAAAAACCATTTTCCTATCGTTAGCCTCTCGGTTGTTGAAGATGACCAGCAAGCAAGCCATAAGTTACTGGAAGCCAAACGGATGCTGGAAAAAGCAATTGTACATGCAGCAGCTGTTGACCAGGAAGTAGATATCATTACGACGATTAGCCAAAATATTCCGAATGGAATAAAACGTGTTGCTACTGAGATCTTTGCCACAGAAATTATTATAGGGTTCGCGCTAAAAAGCCAGTTTACCGATCTGCTTTTCGGAAATATTATCAAATATATTGTGGAAAACACAAATCAGGCAGTCTGGGTTTGCAGCATCTCTCCCCATTTGAGCCAACGAAAAAAAATAGTCGTAGTTTGTCCGCGATATGCCGACCGTGAATACGGATTTTATCGTTGGTTAAACAGAGTATTTTGTCTTGCAGCGACATTAAGGGTTTCATGCGATTTTTTATCAACACAACAAACGTTTAACCACATCAACGAATTTACTCTTGCGAATAAAATTCCAACATCGATAAAACACATCAATTTTTCGGATTGGAACGACTTTTTAAGTATTGCATCATTTATTCAGCCAACTGATCTTGTGATCGTTACACTTCCCAGGAATGGTGGTATTTCATATAAGCTCGGACAGGAGGGTATTCCAAGATTAATGTCAAAGAACTTTGAGAACTTTGATTTTATTTTAATTTATCCGAATGCAGGTGCTGATAATCCTGAAATGATGTTCACTAACGATTTCGACAAAAGCCTTATTGAGGAGGGAATTAACCACCTATCCAAACAGGCCAGAACATGGAAAGATGTTTTTAAAAGAACATAAGCTGTAATAATCTAATTAATAGATAATTACAGCTTTTATGATTTTCAACAACCTGATAACCTACTTCACCGAAAATTTATATATGCATTCTGAATTATAGATCTGACCAGGGCGTAAAACAACCGATGGAAAATCGGGATGGTTTGGTGAATCGGGAAAATGTTGTGTCTCAAGACAAAATGCAGTGCGGTATTTATAAGGCTTGCCTTGCTTACCAAGATTGATTCCTTTAAGAAAATTCCCACAGTAAAACTGAACACCCGGCTCAGTGGTAAAAACTTCCATATACCTACCGCTTTGAGGCTCGTAAACAGAACCGGCTAAAGCAAGGGCCTTTTCATCTGCTTTATTAATTACAAAGTTGTGGTCATATCCCAATCCAAAACGCAACTGCTCATTTTGATCCTTAATTCTTGCACCAATCGCCACCGGCTTTGTAAAATCAAAAGGAGTTCCGGCAGCAGGATCAATATTCCCTGTTGGGATCAGTGTTGAATCTACAGGCGTATATTTATCTGCATTCAATTGTAAAAGATGGTCCATGACATCCCCATTTCCAGCACCATGAAGGTTGAAATAGGAGTGGTTGGTAAGATTTAATACAGTAGGTTTGCTGGATTCTGCTTTATATGTAATTACAAACTCATTATTATCAGTAAGCTTGTAGTTCATAGTCACCTGTAATTCACCCGGATAACCTTCATCCATATCAAGCGAGACCAATACAAGTTCCAACTCATTTTCTGCCTTTTGCGTTACTCCCCAGACCTTTTTACAGAAACCTTTTACTCCACCATGTAAACTATTGGGTGTGTTGTTGATGGCCAATTTGTATTCTATACTGTCCAATTTAAACGTTCCTTTTGCAATGCGGTTGCCGTACCTTCCAATTGAGGCTCCGAAATATTCTTCATCAGCCTTAAGATAACCATCCAGGCTATCATAACCAAGAACCACATCCTCCATTTTTCCGTTTTTATCAGGAACCAATAACGATACGACACGTCCCCCATAATTGGTAACGGCAATTTCAATACCGTTCTTATTCTTCAGAACAAAAAGGTCAACTTGCTGTCCATCAATAAGTTGATGAAAGGCTTCAGGTTTAATCGTTAAATTTGAATTTTTCTGGTTACATGCACCAAAAGCAATAGCGACAAACAAGATAAAAATCGAAAGTTTCATAGGGATTGAGATAAATTTTAAATAGTTTTAAATTTGACTGCAAAGCTAATTAATAAATCAAAGTTTAATAAAATTCAAAGAATATTATCTATTTTGCACAGGATTATATGCAGCGGTTTTAACCAGTTTCGACTACCAAATAAATTCAATTTTCGATAATTCTTAACAATTTTATTATGGAAGAAAAAAATCAGGAATCACGCAGAAGTTTTATTAAAAAGTCAGCAACAGCAACCGCTTTACTGACAATTCCCAGCATTATTCCGGCTCATGCGTTTGGAGCCAATGATCGGATCAATGCAGCTGTACTCGGAGTAAACGGTCGAGGAAAAGACCACATTAAAGGGTTAATGGAACAAAAAAACGTCCAGATCACTACTTTTGTTGACCCAGATCTCAATGTGGCCGGCGAAAGGGCCAAAGATTTTGAAAAAAAGTACGGGACCAAAGTGAATATAGTTCAGGATATGCGCAAAGCATTTGAGAATAAAGATATTCATGTTGTTACCGTTGCAACGCCAAATCACTGGCACTCACTTGCAGCCATCTGGGCTTGTCAGGCTGGCAAAGATGTGTATGTTGAAAAACCAGGTTCCCACAATATTTTTGAAGGGCGCAAATTAGTTGAAGCCGCACGTAAATACGACCGTATTGTACAACATGGGGTTCAATTGCGCAGTTCGGTTGCCATTCGCGAAGCCATCCAATTGCTCCGCGACGGATACATAGGTAAAGTTTATATGGCCAGGGGATTGGTTTTCAGGAAAAGGCCGGATATTGGAAATAAACCTTTTGAACCGGTACCAGCAGGCCTGGATTACGATCTTTGGACAGGACCAGCTCCAAAACGCCCCTTCACAAGAAATATAGTCCATTACAATTGGCACTGGCATTGGGATTACGGTAATGGGGATGTTGGCAATCAGGGAATCCACGAAACCGACCTTTGTATGTGGGGTTTGAACGTTGGCTTACCAACAAAAATCACAGCAATGGGTGGAAAGTTCCTTTGGGATGATTGTAAAGAGACCCCAGAGCTATTATCCTCAGTTTATCATTATCCTGAAGAAAAAAAGATTATCCAGTTTGAAGTTCGGCCATGGCATACCAATGCAGAAGACGGTTCTTCTGTAGGAAATATTTTCTATGGTGATAAGGGGTATATGGTAATCAAAGGCTACGATTCATACGAAACTTTTCTTGGTGATGATAAAACACCAGGACAAAAGAAGAAAGAAGGTGGCGATCATTTCAAGAACTTTATCGATTCAGTAAGAGCGCATGATCCATCCATGATCCATGCCCCAGTCGAAAGTGCACATCTTTCTTCGGCTCTTGCCCATCTTGGCAATATAGCATACCGTACAGGCAGGGTTTTAACATTTAATCCTGAATCCGAGAGGTTTGTAAATGACCCGGAAGCAGACAAAATGTTGACCAGAAATTATCGGACACCTTTTATTGTACCCGAAAATGTATAATTTTAAATCAATGATATTAAAGGGAGTGCATTGCATCTCCCTTTTTTTATGTAAAATGACAAGAAAGATAGGTTCATCTATTTTATAATCCATTATTAAATAGATTTTTATATTTTTGATGATAGGAAATCGAAAATAAAATCCACAAGATAATGAATAACGATCCTTTATCCGGATATCAGGACCAGATTCAAGAACTCGAAAAGCAATTGTCAGAATTGCGTGAAAAAACATATTTCCAGGAAAAAGAGATTCAGGTATTAAGAGAGGAAAAGGAAAAATACCAGCTTATTTCAGATTTTGCGCAGGATTGGCAATTCTGGATTGATCCTTCAGGCAATTTCACATGGATCTCCCCATCCTGTAATGATATAACAGGGTTCACAGCCAATGAATTCTTTAAAGATCCAACTTTATTTTTTTCAGTCATCTATCCTGATGACGAATTTAATATCCGTCAGTTCTTTAAAGATTCGATCAGTTTCATGAAAATTGGACAATCCATCGAGTTCCGTCTTCTCACTAAAACAAAACAGTTACGGTGGTGTGAGTTAAATAGCAAAGCTGTATTCGATAGGATGGGCAGTTATCTTGGTCAAAGAGGATCTATACGCGATGTCACACGACTCAAGGCTGCGCTCGGACAAATCAGGGAAATGTCCGAAAAACAGGTCTGGGAAATGAAATCGAAGAAAAAATACAAAGATGAAATTGCAGGAAAAGACAGGGAATTGATCTCTTCACTGATCCAAATCGCCCAAAAAAACGAAATGGTACTCTATTTACGTAAAAACCTGTCTTTGATCACAAATTCACTACCAGTAACAATTCAGAAAAAGGTTTCGGAAATGTTGCAAAAGATCGATGAACATCAACGAAGGCAAATATTTAATTGGGACGATTTCAAATTGCATTTTGAAAAAGTGCATCAAGGGTTTTTCACCCGATTGAACGGGAAATATCCTGGGCTCACTTCGAAAGACCAACGGCTTTGTGCTTATATTCATCTTGGTCTATCAACAAAAGACATTTCCGGTTTGGTCAATATTACGCCCGAAAGTGCTGAAATCGGTAGGATCCGACTTAGAAAAAAACTTGGTTTGAGCCGTTCTGTTAACCTATTAACATTTCTTCAAACTATATAGTAGTAAGGTTTGAACTAAAAATTATTAGTGATTTTATTAGGTTATAATATTTTATATTTTAATATATTATATATATATATTAGGTTTTAAATAATGTTTGTTAGGTTTATTTTGATTTTAAATGACCTTAAATTGAATCCTTTTAAGCTTTCTTTGCGTAGAAAAACGAAAATAATGACCATGGAAAAGCTTAAATATCGCAAACTGAGAAACGAAGAAATAGGACAATTGATCATTCAAAGCTGTTATTGTGAGGATTGGAACCTGATTGATGTAGTGGAAGATTTCATGCCCGATAATATTCGAAGCACCAAATTTTCAGGGTATAACCGGTTAGGAAGATATGATGAAGAAATTACGCTGTTTGGAGGTGTAAAGATGAAAACCGGAATCACCAACGCACATATTCACAATTGTATCATCGGTAATAATTCACTGATCAGCGGCGTTAAAAGTTACATAGCCAATTATAGAATCGGTGAAAATGTTGTAATCCACAACCTTAACCAACTTGCAGTCGAAAACAAAAGTTCATTCGGTAATGGCATCCGGATCAAGGTCATCAATGAAGTTGGCGGACGTGAAATTCCAATATATGATCATCTTTCTTCGCATGTTGCCTATATATTGGCACTTTACAGGCACCGCCCTAAATCAATAGAAATAATTGAAAAACTCGTGGCCAATTACGTTGATTATATTTCCGATACAGTTGGTGACGTAAGCAATGGCGTACATATCATCAACTGTGGTATCATGCGAAACGTAAAAATTGGCCCATATGCCTCACTTGAAGGTGTTTCCAAGCTTGTGAATGGGAGCATCAACAGTTCTGCCTCCGACCCTGTAGTGATAGGACAAGGTGTAATACTCGAAGATTTCATTGTTTGTTCAGGCACACGAATCACCGATTCAACATTGATATCGAATTGCTTTATTGGACAAGGTTGTATCCTTGATAAGCATTATTCGGCTGTTGAATCTGTTTTTTTTGCAAATTGCCAGGGTTTACACGGAGAAGCATGTTCCATTTTTGCGGGTCCCTATACGGTTTCGCATCACAAATCCACACTATTGATTTCAGGCCTTTTTTCATTCATGAACGCAGGCAGCGGATCAAATCAGAGCAATCATCTGTACAAATTGGGGCCAATTCACCAAGGTGTTATTGAACGTGGAGCCAAAACAACGAGTGATTCATATTTGCTATGGCCATCAAGAATTGGGGCCTTCTCATTGGTAATGGGACGTCATTACCGACACTCCGACACCACCGACTTCCCATTCTCCTATCTGATTGAAGACAAAGATGAGAGCCGTTTGGTTCCAGGCATCAACTTACAGAGCATTGGGACAATACGTGATTCGCAAAAATGGCCAAAACGCGACCGACGTAAAGACCCCAATCTTTTGGATTTAATTAATTTTAATTTATTAAGTCCCTATACAATTCAGAAAATGATCAAAGGAAGGGCGATCTTACTGGAACTTTTGAATGCATCTGGAGAAACTGCGCCTTTTTATTCATATCATGGCATGGTTGTAAAAAACAGTGCCCTTATTCGGGGAATTGATTTATATGAAAAGGCAATTTGGAAATTTTTAGGCAACTCATTAATAACCAGAATACAAAGAAAAGCACTAAATTCCATCGAAGACATTCGCAAAGTTTTAAGAAAAGACACTCCAATTGGTAGTGGTTGCAAGTGGCTCGACCTAACCGGAATGATTTGCCCATCTGATGCGATTAACCAACTACTTGATTCAATCGAAAACAGTACTATCCATTCCCTGGAGGAGATCAATGCATCAATCAGGTCAATCCACGAAAATTACTACACTTATGAATGGTCCTGGGCAGTAGATGTGATTGAAGATTTTTATGGCGTACATGTGAAAGACTTCACGCCACAAAACATAATTGAAATCACGCAAAAATGGATGAAAGCAGTGCTTGATATTGACAACTTGCTTTACAATGATGCAAGAAAGGAGTTTTCTTTAATTAAACAAACAGGTTTTGGCCTCGATGGTGACAGGACTGTTCAACAGCTTGATTTCGAAAATGTCAGGGGAGAATTTGAAACTCATGCTGAAGTTAGCTCAATCAGGGACCATATGGCGAAAAAGGAAGCATTAGGAAAAGAAGTAATTTCAAAGATGGAAAAACTTCTTATTCTTGAAACCATTAAAAATTAATTGAAATGTGTGGAATTGTAGGATATATAGGCAATAAATCTGCTTATCCAATTATAATACAAGGACTTCAACGACTTGAATATCGTGGGTACGATTCAGCAGGAATGGCATTGTATAATGAGGCATTGAAGGTTTATAAATGCAAAGGAAGGGTTGCTGACCTTGAAAAACACATGGAGTCCAACGACACTTTAGGATCTGTCGGAATAGGACACACGCGTTGGGCTACCCATGGTGAACCTAACGATCGCAATGCTCATCCCCATACTTCGATGAATGGAAATTTTGTTCTTGTCCATAACGGAATCATTGAAAACTATGCTGAATTAAAATCTGACCTTAAAAAGAATGGGGTTACATTTCAATCGGATACAGATACTGAAGTTCTTGTTAATTTGATTGAGTATTTTTATAAACAGGGCGATGAAATAACTGGAGAAATTGCCGTTCGACTTGCCCTGTCAAAAATTGTTGGAGCTTATGGGATTGCTGTAATTTGTAAAAACGAGAAAGATCAATTGATTTGTGCAAGAAAAGGCAGCCCCTTGGTAATCGGAATAGGGCATGGTGAATATTTCATTGCGTCTGATGCAACACCAATAATTAATTATACCAATAGTGTTATCTACCTTAATGATCATGATGTTGCAATAATAACCAAGGATAGCCTAACCTTAAAAACCATTGAAAATACCCCGGTGCCATTTAAGATAACCAAAATCGATATGAGCATTGGAGATTTGGAAAAAGGTGATTTTGAACATTTTATGCTAAAGGAGATTTTTGAACAACCTAAAACAATTGAGGACACTTTTCGTGGGCGGATTACATCTGATCACCAGGAAATTGTCTTGGGAGGATTGTTGGATATTTTTCCTAAAATATTGAATGCCAAACGAATAATTTTAATAGGATGTGGTACTTCATGGCATGCTGCTTTGGTAGGTGAGTACCTGATCGAAGAGTATGCCAGAATCCCCGTTGAAGTTGAATATGCATCCGAATTCAGGTACAGAAATCCGATTCTAACAACTGAAGATGTGGTGATCGCCATTAGTCAAAGTGGTGAAACTGCCGATACCCTGGCTGCACTCCGAATGGCCAAAGAAAAAGGAGTCACAATAATTGGGATTTGTAATGTTGTTGGATCGAGCATTGCAAGGGAGACTGATGCAGGAGTTTACACCCATGCTGGCGTGGAAATTGGAGTAGCATCTACAAAGGCATTTACAGCTCAGGTAACGGTCCTGACTCTTTTGGCATTGAAACTTGCAAAAAAGAAAAGACAAATATCGAATGAAATATTTTTAAATTTAGTGAATGAATTGACCGAGATACCGGAAAAATTAAAGTCAATTTTGATAAAACATCCTCACATCAAAAATGTTGCCTTAAAATATAGGGATGCGGTTAATGCATTATATTTGGGAAGGGGATGTCTTTTCCCAGTAGCACTTGAAGGTGCCTTGAAACTGAAAGAAATTTCGTATATTCATGCTGAAGGATACGCAGCCGGAGAAATGAAGCACGGCCCCATCGCATTGGTTGATGATAATCTTCCAGTAATCGTTGTCGCTGCAAAAGATAGCTATTATGAGAAAATTGTCAGTAATATACAGGAAGTGAAAGCCCGAAAAGGGAATATTATTGCGGTGGTTACAGAAGGTGATGATGGACTGAAAGAGATGGTCAACGATTTATTTGAAATACCAAAATCTCATCCGGCGGTAACACCTTTACTGGCAATCGTGCCATTGCAACTATTTTCTTATTACATTGCCGTTTTAAGAGGATGTGATGTTGACCAACCAAGAAACTTGGCAAAATCAGTAACAGTTGAATAACAATCCTTTATAATTTAAGGGGAGTTTCAAAAATGCAAATTGAAATTTCCCTTTTAATATTGTTTCAGGTTACATCTTAAGTATCATTTTAATATTGACAGGAAGAGATTTGAAAAGAATTGTAGCATCCGACTTTGGGAGAACGATCGTAATCTGAGGCATCGATGGTTGACGGTTAAATTTCGTCAGTGATTGTACTGTCCTTCTGATTTCGGCCAATTGGTATTTCCAGCGAAGGTCCGAAATTACTTTCTGGCCTTTTTCGGTAGGTTTTTCATTCTGTTGAATAACTAATCGAAGGTTTCGGTCAAAATCCATTACAATAAATACGTCCTCAAGTTCTGGCATTTTAGGTTCCACTTCAACTTTATTGGCCTCAATTGTATCTTTAGGGGCAATCTTTTCAATAAACGATATTTTTGGAATTGTTGAGTCAACACGCTTAACAGTAAAAGGTTCTGCCATCCAATTTAACAATGTTTCATTCTGGAACATTGTTATTGAATTGCTAACTTCGGATTTGATTACTTTACATTCATGCAAAACAATACCTTTCATTTCTATTACTGCAGAATTATGAGTCAAATCAAGTACCAGATACATCGAATCTTCGCTTGCAAGTTCAAAACGTGATTGTAGCCAATTTTCTTTTTTCCTAAGTTCAAAAATATCTTTTAGCCCATCTTTGCTACTCTTTGCAACCAATGAATCAGGAATTGGCTCTTCTTTGGGATTGGGATTCTCCGTTTTACCCTTCCCAGATTTTTCTTTTACAACAGGGGCATTGATGACAACTTTAGGTAAAGCAGTCTTGGTCATCACGGGCATCACAATAGAAATTACCAAAATATAAATAACAAAAATACTTAAAATACAGGTTATCAGCCAAAAAGCTAATTTATTCTTCATAAAGAGAGCATTAATAAATAAATACTTTCGATCCTTTACTCAATGTATTGTAAATCAGTTCAAGATCTTTATCCCCAAGCCGTACACATCCATGGGTAACAGGAAGACCCAGAAAACGCTGATACAAGGTACCATGAAGCATATAACCATCACCGATTTCAAGCGCATAATCGCCTAATGTATTATAATCAATTCGATCAGCAGAACGGGCCGAGGGTACTGGTAATCCTTCTTCAATAAATGCCCAATCC
>Ga0114951_10003442_pt1 | contig 16361 bp, 13 predicted proteins | sample AM7aDNAmetaG_FD_88677 | JGI IMG/M metagenome (GOLD analysis project Ga0114951, IMG submission 88677) | Freshwater microbial communities from Finland to study Microbial Dark Matter (Phase II) - AM7a DNA metaG | ecosystem: Environmental > Aquatic > Freshwater > Lake | place: Finland: Lake Alinen...
CGGCATCCGTAAAGGTATATCTTGTTATTGCCAAAGCTCCAGGAACAAGCCGTACGGAAACAAAGCGTCTACTGGATTCCCGTGAAACTTGTCCTCGCTCCCCGATAAAGTCCAGGCCGGGCTCTTATCGGGGAGCGGGAATGCGCAAACCGGGGTTACTGTATTGGAGACAACAACTCTATTTCTTTATATATCCCGGAAACTTTGCTTGCAGAATCAGGACAAGCAGAATAACCGAAAGCACGGAAGCAATCATGCCGTCGGCTTCATGCTGCCCGGCGCTGATCCAGTTGGTAACATCAAGGGATGCCATGCTGTAGATACCATTGACGGCCATAGCGAACAGCAGCGCCACAACTGCTATAACGGCCACATACACGGCGGCAATTCGCTTGCCCATAATCTTCGCCACGACCATGATGGTTGCTGCATTGGTTGCAGGGCCGGCTAACAGAAAAACCAGCGCGGCGCCGGGCGTAAGGCCTTTCAGCGCAAGGGCCGCAACAATGGGCGTTGATGCAGTGGCGCAGACATACAGCGGCACGCCTGCGGCAAGCATGACCAGCATGGGCATAATGCCCGCACCAAGGTTGCGCTCGATAAATCCGTCGGGCACAACGGCGGCAATTACACCGGCGGCAAGAATGCCCAGAAGAAGCGAAGGCCCGATATCGCTGAGCAGATCAGTGAAGGCGAAGGCAAGCCCTGCGCTCATGCGCTTCAAAAGCGATTGGTTATGGCTGCAGCCGGATATGTGCTCTTTTTTTCCTGCACCGCAGGAACAGGCGCATCCGCAGGCAGGCACAGGCACGGCGCCGTTTTGTTTATGCTCGGGCACGAAGTTGACGGCAAAGCCCGCTATTGTTGCGGTTATGAATGCCGCAAAGGGGCGCATTATGGTCATGATGGGGTCAAGAAGGGCCCAGGTAACGGCAATGGAGTCAACCCCGGTTTCAGGAGTTGAAATGAGAAAGGCCGTTGTCGGGCCCTTGCCCGCGCCCTGCTTGCGCAGCCCCATGGCCACGGGTATGACGCCGCAGGAGCACAGGGGCATGGGCACGCCCATAAGGGATGCCTTGATGACCGAGGTGATATTGTTTTTTCCAAGGTGCTTCAGCACGAAATCATCGGACATGAAGGCCCGCAATAGACCCGCCATAAAAATGCCGAACAGGCAATATCCTGCAGATTCGTTCAGCACCTGCCAGCTTTCTTTTAGTATAGCAACAAGCAACTGGCCCATTCAATCGCAACCTTTCTTTTCTATTTCTGAAGCCTATTCCCCGCATCTTGCTTCCGCACTCTTTATTCCTGCTTCTGTCTTGCGAATATTGAATCCGGAATTTTAAATCTATTCACCCCTGCTGCACATGCTCAAGCCCCTGGTCAAACAAGGTTTTCACATGGTCATCATCAAGGCTGTAATACACGGCCTTGCCTTCTTTGCGGTATTTCACCAACCGTGCGCCCCGCAAGAGCCGCAGCTGATGAGAAACGGCCGACTGCGTCATCTCCAGCACTGCGGCAATATCACAGACGCATAATTCCTCAAGGAACAGGGCTTTTAAAATTCGCACGCGCGTAACATCACCGAGCATTTTAAAAATATCGGCAAGCCCGGCAAGATCAGACGAGGCATCCATACCCCTGAGGGTGCGGGCTATTCGTTCCGGGTTGATGCATTTTATCTGACAGGTGTCGTGTGTTTTATGGGTCATTTTTCTTTGAATATATGAGCATTTATTCATATAATAACATGCGGCACCATGCCAGTCAAGAGCGTTATATCAAAAAACTACCTTTTCTAAGACGCTCCATTGCCCTTGACAATAAATCTTTGTTCAGGGAATTTTCCATCCCCGCTCTTTCAATCCGCCAAAGACTATTTTATAACTGCTCAGGTTTCAACCTGCATAGCTAGGGCATTTTTCTAAATGGTGTAGCCACGTTGTCATTTCGCATCCCGCAGCAGGCGGGATGAGAAATCTTAACAAGTTGGCCGTACGTCAGCCTAAGATCTCTCCCTTCGGTCGAGATGACAGGACAAATAAACCGTCTATAGTAAAAAGTGCGTAGGGTGGACTCACGAAGTGTGTCCACCAAATCTTACAAGCAAGGTGGACGTGCTGCACAAGTCCACCCTACGGGGTATTCATTTTCATTAATGGTGGGCTTCACCCACCATTTCCTGGTTTATACTTCAGCCTGGGGTCTCTCCCTGCGGTTGAGATGACAGAACAAATAAACCGTCTATAGTAAAAAGAAAAATGCTCTAAACAGTCTTATTTCCGAACCACAGCATATGGAAGAACTATTCGCTTTTGATGTCAGAAAAATAAAAACCCCGCCCTCAAAGATACGCACTTTTAAATTTTAAATCTTTTGAAAAATTCTTGACTTTTAATTCTTAAAAGGCTCATTTTAAATAACTTGTTGACTTTACTCCAGCTATCCCGTATAAGTATCATCTTTTTTTGCAAGATTTTTTTTTGAAAGGTAGGTGCTTTTTTTGTGATTAACGATTTATCAAAACTGCGCAATATCGGCATTTCAGCCCATATTGATAGCGGCAAAACGACGCTGACCGAGCGCATCCTGTACTACACCAACCGAATTCACGCTATTCACGAAGTGCGGGGTAAGGACGGCGTCGGCGCCAAAATGGACTTCATGGAACTTGAGCGCGAGCGCGGCATTACCATCACCAGCGCCGCCACGCACTGTGAGTGGGACAATCATCATATTAATATCATAGACACGCCAGGCCATGTGGACTTCACCATTGAGGTGGAGCGGGCACTGCGGGTGCTCGACGGGGCAATACTTGTGCTGTGCTCAGTCGGCGGCGTGCAGAGCCAGTCATTTACCGTCGACCGGCAAATGAAGCGGTATAATGTGCCCCGCATAGCTTTTGTCAACAAGTGCGACCGCACGGGCGCAAACCCCATAAAGGTACGCGACCAGCTCAGGGAAAAGCTCGGCCATAATCCTGTTCTCCTGCAACTGCCGATCGGGCTTGAAGACAAGCTCGAAGGCGTTGTCGACCTGATAGAGATGAAGGCAATACGCTTTGCCGGCAAGGCCGGCGACGATATGGAGGAAGGCCCCATCCCCGACAACATGAAGGATGATGTCGCTTCGTACCGCGAGCAGTTGCTGGATGCCGTTTCCATGTTCTCCGATGAACTCATGGAGGCTATTCTTGAAGACCGCATCACCAATGACTTGATTTATCAGGCCGTGCGCAAAGGCACCCTTGACCTCAAACTCACACCGGTGATGATCGGCTCGGCCTATAAAAACGTGGGCGTACAGCTGCTGCTGGACGGCGTCATACGGTATCTGCCGTCCCCGCCGGACATAAAAAATGAAGCCATCAACCTGTCCAATGACACCGAGGAAATGATCGAACTGCAAAGCGATCCAACGATGCCCACGGTGCTGCTGGCGTTCAAGCTTGAAGATGGCCGCTATGGACAGCTCACGTATCTGCGCATCTATCAGGGCAGCCTCGCGCGCGACACCTTTATAACCAATACCCGCACAGGCAAAAAGCATAAAGCCGGACGCCTGGTGCGCATGCATGCCGATGAGATGGAAGATGTTCTTGAAGCCTCGGCTGGCGACATTATCGCCATCTTCGGCCTTGACTGCAACTCGGGCGACACCTTCACCGACGGTTCGGTCAATGTGAGCATGACCTCCATGTTTGTCCCCGATCCCGTTATATCTCTTTCGATCAAACCCGTCGATTCAAAGGCCGAGATAAATCTGGCCAAGGCGCTCAGGCGTTTCACCAAGGAAGACCCCACATTCCACGTCGAGGTTGATCAGGAATCCGGAGAAACCGTCATCAAGGGCATGGGAGAGCTGCAGCTTGACGTGTATATCGAGCGCATGAAGCGCGAATACAATGCCCTTGTTGAAACCTCGCCACCGCAGGTTGCCTACCGCGAAACCATCACGCAGCGGGCCGACTTTAACTATACCCACAAGAAGCAGACCGGCGGCTCCGGCCAATATGGCCGAGTAGCTGGCTTTATGGAGCCCTGTGAGGATAACGAGTTCGAATTTGTCGATAAAATAGTCGGCGGCTCGATTCCCCGGCAGTTCATCTCCGCAGTAAACAAGGGCTTTGCCTCCATGGTCAAAAAGGGCACCATTATCGGATCCCCGGTCACCGGTGTTCGCGTAACCATTAACGACGGAGCTTCCCACAGCGTCGACTCCTCCGACATTGCATTTCAGGAAGCAGCCCGGGGCGCATGGCGCGAAACATTCAATAAGGCTCGTCCCAAAATTCTTGAGCCCATCATGCATGTTGCGGTTGAAGGACCTACGGAGTTTTCAGGCAATGTGCTCACAACACTCATGCAGCGCCGCGGCATGATCATCGGCTCGCATGAGGATGGGGGCATAACGCGTATAGAAGCAGAAGTACCACTGGCCGACATGTTCGGCTACTCAACCGTGCTGCGCTCGAACACACAGGGCAAGGCCGAATTTACCATGGAATTTTCACGCTATCTGCAGGTACCGGCCAGCATCGCCGAAGAGCTGACTGAAAAGGCAAAAGAAAAAGCCGCAAGCAGAAAATAGCAAGGAGCATACATACTATGATTCGCCAACAACTCACAGCACGCAATCCGCTGCGCATACTCGAAAAGACCATTTCAGGGGGTCTGCAGCCAGGAGGTCTGGGTCTGGTTATCGCCCCGGCGGGTGTCGGAAAAACAGCCTTTCTGGTGCAGATAGGTCTTGACGCCGTCATGCGCGAGAAAAATGTACTGCACATAGCCCTTGGCCAAAGCACCAACCATTTGCAGGCATGGTACGACGCCCTGTTCAACGACATGGCAGGAAGCCGCCACGACGAAGAAATCGAAGAGCTGCGCAACTCATCCGCACGCTACAGGGTACTGCAAACCTATGCTGATACGGCATTTTCACCGCAGCGCCTCGAACAGACCGTGGGCCTTTTTCAAACACATATCAAATTCAAGCCCGATGTCATGCTCATCGACGGCTTCGACTGGCAATCCGCCTCAACCGTGGGTATTGCTGCGGCTATCGGCGCTTTCAGGTCATGCGCCCAGCGCCTTGGGTCGCAGCTCTGGATGAGCGCCCAGCCCCATACGGCGCTTGCCAAAACGCACCCCACTGCGGTCACCCCGCCCTGCGATGCCTTTGAAGAGCTGATCGATGTGGCCATCTATCTTGAGCCTGCCGGCGCCAATGTGTGCGTGCGCATACTCAAAGACAACGGCCATACTAATATCCCCGACCCGCAGCTGCTTATTCACTGCGACACGTTGAGCCTTGCGGCGGCCGATGCCGAGAGGCCCCTAAATCTTCCCTCAGGCGCACATACCCTCCTGTCGGGAGGCGCACAGGGCGCTGAGGCCCTGTTCGGCCAGTGCGCGGAGCAGTGGGGCCTTGAGGAAATCAACTTTTCCTTCGACGGCCACGAGCCAGTACGCACCAAGGGGCTGATGAAGCTCTCCAGCAGCGAACTTGCACAGGGCGAAGTCAGCGATGCCTATCTCAGCGCACAGATGCACCGCAGCTACCCAAGCACGCCGCTATTCCGCAAGGTGCTCCAGTCAATATGGCATCAGGTGAGCACCGCCGGCGAAGTCTTTGTGGTGGGGACCATAATGCCAGACACAACCGTGCGTGGCGGCACGGGCTGGTCAGCCGAACTTGCCAAGCACTGGCGCAAGCCCGTGCATGTATTTGATCAGGAGAAAACTCTCTGGTTCATGTGGCGTGACGGGGCATGGGCTGAGGAAGCACCGCCCGTAATCTCGCGCACACGATTCACCGGCACCGGCACCCGTTTTTTAAACGATCAGGGCCGGGCGGCCATCATGTCACTGTTTGACCGGTCCTTCGGCGCAAAATAAATTCGTATTCCAATCTCTTAAAACGGCAGCGGGCCTCAGACTAATCTGAGGCCCGCTGCCGTTTATATGGTCTAGATGGTCTAAGCCCTTTTATTTCTGCTCACACGCGAATTCAACGCGCCTGTTCTTTGCCCGTCCTGCCGCCGAGGTATTGGAGTCAACCGGCGGAGACTCACCATAGCCCCTAATGGCAAGGCGGCTGCTCTTGACCCCTCTGTTGATCAGATATCCCTGCACGGCTTTGGCGCGCTTGCTCCCGAGGGATACATTGTAGCGCTCGGAACCGGAGCTGTCGGTATAGCCCTTGAGCTCCACCGAAATATTCAGGTTCTCGGGAGCATTGAGCACTTTGGCCAGATCATCAAGCTGCACAGCGGCCTTCTTTTTAATTATGGCCTGATTATAATCGAACAGAATCCCGGGGATGCAGCCGCTCTCGTTGATCGCAGCACCCTTTGGCGTATTTGGGCATTTGTCGTTTTCCTCACAAACGCCGTCGCCATCAGTATCAGTAATGCATTTGTCAAACAAAACCCTTTCCACAAAATCAGTCATAGGCTCGCACCCGGCCAGGTTGCCGGCATTGGCCACAAAGCCGCATCCCCCGGCCTTAACAACCTTCTCCAGGAGCTTTTTATTATCAAAGTCATCGCCGATCTGTATGGCATAAATGCAGATATTGGCGCCCATTGCCTTCTTCAGTTTCTCGGCCGCAGCCACTGCATCGCCATCGGTTGGCTTACCGTCGGTCACAAGAATAAGAGCTGTACGGCCCTGCACACCTTTAAGATCCTCGGCAGTTGCATCAATGGCTTTGACAAGGGGCGTATTGCCTGAGGCCAGGTCGATCTTGCACAGAGCACCCCGCAGGCCATCCTGAGAGTAGGCGGTCATGCCGTAGATCAGGTCTGTTTGAAAAATGGAAAACAGGTAGTAGCCGTGGCCAAAGGTGCGCAGTCCTCCCGTCAGCTTCACGTCCGCAGGGATGCACTGATTCATGCGCGTTACTGCGTCTTTGGCAATGCAAATCTTCTGCTTCTCGCCAACCTTGCCATCCATGGTTTCTGAAGAATCAAACAGGACAAGAAAATTTTCAGCTTTTTGCTTGTATTTCTGGACATTGACCATGGATTTGCAACCAGGGCCTGCAGCCTTCTGCGCAGCGCATCCAGCGCAAAACACCAGTGCAACAAGTACTGCCAGTGCTTTCATATGCATTTTCATGTCTTTACCCCCTTTTTTTGTGTTAATATTTGTTGTTGGCGGCTTTGTGACTTTTCCAGTAAACAATCTGTTATATAGTTAGATAAACGAATTATGTCAATGGGCTTCTTGCATGTTTTTTATTTTACCTTTTTTTCAAAACACACAAACAGATGTCATTTCTCTGACTTTGCCCGCTAAATCACTGAAGGACGGGGTGAAGCCTGTCTCTACAGCGTCAGTGCTTTCAGTGGATCTGCAATGACCCTGTATGGTGCTGCATAAAAATACTTCCGCCTGCTTGCCTTTTGACCCAAGCGTGCTATTTTTAAATAGAATGATTCACTGCGTGAGGACTATCATGAAAAAAACACATGCGGCTGCTTTTGTGTATCTGCTTGCCTGTATCTGGGTAACCTGCTGCGGAACCGAACCGGTGAACGAGCAGCAGGCGCAGCAAAGTGTACGGAAACCGGCAGAGCCAACAGCACAGAGGGTGTACGCCATGAGCAAAACAGATGAAGAATGGAAAAAAGTACTTAATAAACAACAGTTTGAAGTAACCCGAAAAAAAGGCACCGAGCCTGCGTTCACGGGGACATATTGGAAAAACCATGAAACAGGAACATACCTGTGCGTCTGCTGCGGGGCTGAACTGTTCGGATCGGATGCCAAGTTCGATTCGGGAACGGGCTGGCCCAGTTTCTTCAAGCCCGCCATGCCAGCCAATGTGGCAACCGAGACCGACCGCAGCTACGGCATGGCGCGTACCGAGGTGATATGCAGCAGGTGCGGAGCCCATCTGGGTCATGTGTTTGATGACGGCCCTGCGCCTACAGGCCAGCGCTACTGCATCAACTCAGCGGCGCTCAATTTCAAAAAAAAGCCGTAGAAAGAACATGTTGCGGGGGATACATACTGCTATTTACTGTTAAACATAAAACCATAAAAAAAACGGCGGATACCCTCCACGGGAATCCGCCGTTCTGTTGTTTACTCTAAAATATTACTTTGCCGTTCTCATCGGATCGAGCTGTTTCATGGCCATGCCGACAAAAGGCTTTGGCGTAACGGCCTGAACGCACTCGATAAGGATAGCTTCCGTCACCGTGCCGCCGTCGCCGGCTTTGGCCACGATGGCCTCCATGAGCTTCTTCTCAGTCATGGCCCGGAAGGGTTTGGGTGATGATTCGATCATTTTGTCGAACATTGCCTTGCTGTTTTCCTGCCACGTTAATTCTGCCATGGTATCCCTTTCTGTGAAAAGTTTTGTGTGCGTATCAGCCAGTGTTGCTGTAAAAATTCTCTTCTGCTCTACATTGCCATAAGCATCAAATCTGTCAAGTCATAAAGTTTTATCTTTTCATGGTTGCGCTTGATCGGATCGCTCAGGCTCTGCTCGCAGTACGGGCAGCAGGTGGCAATAGCCTCTGCGCCTGTGGCCTTTGCCTCTTCGATGCGTTCCTCTGCAATCCGGAACGAGTGCTCGGGAAATGCCGTGCGAACGCCTGCTCCCGCGCCGCAACACCAGCCCTGGTCCTTGATGCGCTCCATTTCGATAAGCCGCAGGCCGGGTATGGCTTTCAAAATATTGCGGGGTTCCTCGTATATGCCACAATGCCGCCCGATGTGACAAGGGTCGTGCCAGGTAACGGTCATGGGCACCTTCTTGGTGAATTTGATGGTTCCGTCGGCAACAAGCTTCTCGAGAACCTGCGTTACATGCACCACTTCATAGTCGATAGCAGGCATGTCGGGAACTTCAGGAAAATCGTATTTCAGGGTATGATGGCAGCCTGCGCAGTGGGTGATAATCTTTTTAACGCCTGCCTGCTTGAAGGTCTCGATATTGCGCTTCACGAGATCGAAAAACGTGGCGCGGTCGCCGATGCGGATAGCCGGGCTGCCGCAGCAGATCTCCTTATCGCCGAGTATGCCGATCGATACGCCCGCTTTCTTGAATATCTTCACCGTATTGATAATCTCGTGCTGCAGCAGGGGATCGAAAGCCGGTGTGCAGCCGGCGAAAAACAGATACTCGCATTTTTCCTTGTTGAAATCAGGCAGATCAAGGTCCTTGGTCCAGTCGCGCCGCTTGTTGCGGGGCTGCAGCCAGGGGTTGTCATAATTCTTGATGCTCTTGAGCAGTTCCTTATGGGCTGGCATCGGGGCAAGGCCCTTCTCGACCAGATAGGCCTTCAGCGCTTCGGCTGCCTTAAGGGGCTCCTTTTCGTTCAGGCGCAGGCAGTTCATCTCGCAGGCGCCGCAGGATGTGCAGGTATAGCAGATCTTCAGCAGCTCCTCAGAATCCGTTGCATCAAAATCGCCTTCGAGCAGGGCGCGAATAATATGAAACTTGCCCATGGCGCTGTAGCCGAAGTTGCGCGTATAGCGGAACTCCGGGCAGATTTCGCTGTACTTCGAGCTCTTCACATTCCAGCCCCACTGGTTCATGCACCAGTTGCAGCGCGCATCGCCCCAGGCCATTTCCCGGTAGTCTTCAAGGTTGCGCTCATAGACTTTTTTGTCGATTTTCGGATACATGGCTTACTCCAGAAAAAATTATTACGCGCTTTTCTTTACAAGCTCGGCGCAGATAGTATTAAGTGTATCAGCGCTGAAGTCGTCCCACTCGGCTGAAATCTGAACAAGCTCCGCCATATTCTCCACGGTGATCTCAGGGCTTAAAACAGCCATGACCGGATCAATGCCCAGCACATAGGCCAGGGCCTGACGCTTGATCCAGCCGTCGGCATCAAGCTGGCCGCCAAATATCGCTCTGGTGGGCACAGCCATGGAGAAAGCTGTTGTCTGCGCAGCTATTGCGCTGTCAAGAGCCCCTGCAACAGACCAGGCTGCAAGGCCGTCGGCTGCGCCGCCTGCGGCAAGCCCGTCCAGCCCGTCAATCCCCGCGCCCTGCTTCTTGAGAAGCGCGCCCGCAGCTGCTGGTTCAAGGCCGAGGCGATAGCACTTCTCCATTGCCCTGGGAGCATCAACACCGGCAGCCGCCAGGCTTGCAAAGCCCATCAGATCGGACACCAGGCAACCGGGCTCCTTGGAGCCGCCCATCATGTCCACGAAAGTGGGGGCTTCATTGTACTTCAAGAATGTGTAGTAGGGATAGGCGCAGTTATAGCCTGCGTCATTGCGGTGCGTAATGCTTTTGAGTTTGTCAAGTGCTGCGGCGTCTATGCCCAGAGCCGTGCCGATATCATAGAGCCCTGCTTTGCCTTTGATGGTTCCGGCAATGATCCCGTTTTTCAGCTCGACGCATTTCTGAAAAAAGCCGTCGGCCACTTCCAGTGAACCAAGGCCTCGCATGGCAACAGCCTTAAGGTTCTTGGCGCCAAACACGGCCCCAAGGCCAGCCTTGTCTTTGCCGCCCCAGTAGTTCTCGGAGACTACAGCAAGGGGGTTTTTATTTTCGCCGGCTTTGCCGATGAGCAGCATCTGCGCCATGTCATCGCCATACACCTCGCGCAGCTTGTCGGTTGATTCCCAGACATCCTTGCCCCAGATATCTGCCGAATCATTGATATCTGACAGGCCGTCATGCAGCCACAGGCGAACAGGAGCTGCGGCCTTGCCAAGCACCACAACAAAATCAAAACCCGTAAGCTTCAGCTCAACGCCCGTCTGCCATCCGAAGGGCACGTGGGCGATTTTGCCCGTAATGGGACTTTTCGCCGTTATGACCCCGCCGCAAGCTGCAGGGGCAAATGTCGCCGTAAAAAAACCGGATCCAAGAATCAGGGGCTCGCGATCCTTGTACTGCTCGTAGAGCTCCATATTAATGGCTGCCCCGCCAAGGGCCTTCTCAATAAGCTCTTCGGTCAGGTCCTGCGTCGAACAGGATTTCGCGTCAAGATCGACAATCAGAATTGTGCCGTTATAGTTATTCATGGTTTCCATAGTCATTAGCCCTCCATGCTCAAAACGCCGTAAGGGCATGCCTGCATGCACACCGGCCCGTTATCCTCTTCTTTGCAAAGATCGCAGGCGATGCGCAAAAGAATCGGCTTTGCGCTTGCCCCGGCGCCTTCAATCTGCTCGCCGGGCATCAGAACCTTTTCGCCCTCAGGACGGCCGAGCATCAGCGTTTTGTCGCGCTTGACCATCATGCCATAGTAATTTTTCTTTTCCTCATAATAATACATGAGGCTTGAGCCTATGGGCGAAATGCTGCCATCATGGTGATAGTTGCAGGCAAATTCGCATATCCTGCAGCCCGTACATTTCATGGGATCAACCTTCAATGCCATCGTGAAACTCCTTTATTTAAAATATCAATTTACTAATCAAAAAAGCCGGCGTGCCTGCAAACCTGCCGGCAGAGCATTACGCATCAGGGTCGATCTGGTGCGGCGGATTGGACACCCTGTTCGGGTCAATGGCGCGCTTGATGCCCTTGAGCAACTTGTCGTACTTGAACACGGGAGCGGCCATCTGGTGATAGGCTCCGCCAAGGAACGGGCCGACGCCGTTTTCAAGGCCGTTGGTCACGTCCTCCTTGACCATTCCCATCAGCTTGCCCATGAGATCTCCTATGGCTTCGGTGTTCTTTTCAACCGGGAAGTCGGTTTCACCAAAGCCGAAATGGCCGAAGTCATAGCCGCCGATCCAGTCAGGTCCATCGCTGTCAAGAATGGGTGGTGAAAATTTATCAACCCACTTGTAGCCGGTCTTAACCTGGCCGATCGAGTACTTCAAGGTATCGGTCTGCAGGCGCAGGGCCAGGAACGTGCCCGAAGCCCTCATCATGCGCGAGCCGTGCGTGTCACGGATCCAGTCATTTGCATTGTGGGGCACCCACATGTCATAAACTTCCTTCTTCACGGGCTTGCCGCCGGTTTCTTTAATGATGTCTTCAAGCACGCGTGTTTCATATTCAAGCTGCTTGCCGGAGGTGAAGCCCCAGAGGCAGACGCCAACGGCATTCTTCGCATTGTCCTGGAAGGTGCGCTTTTGCCACTCGGTCCAGTACTCCTCGCAGGATTTTGACCACCACATGATATAATATACGGTCGGCCACTTCTGCACGACGCCGGCGATCTCTGCCTTACCGACTTCGTACATAAAATTGACAGCATCCTCAAGGGACTCGTATTTCACCATATGCCATTTGAAGCGGTCTTCAGGCAGCACCGAGGTCTGATTGGGAATAACACCCTCAACCGGCCAGACTTTTGGACCGGGATAAGGATGCAGCTTCACCGCCATTTTAGTGACCATACCAACGCCGCCCATGGCGCCTGCATAGCCGCGCAGCATGCCGCGCAGGTCAGGTCCGGGCCCCTCGCCCCAGAAGCCGTTATCAGCGTCCTGGGAGAATGAGCCGGTGCGCAGAATTTCGCCATTTGGCAGCACCCACTCAAGTCCTAGAATATTTCTGTAGGCAACGCCCAGTCGATACCCGACGCCCCACATGCCCTGAAACACATGGCCGCCGATAGCGGAGGCCGTGGCGCTTGCTTCGGGAGAGCCGATATAAAGGCCGCGCTTGTATGCTTCGGCCTGTACCTGCGCGAGCGTGCAGAGGGGCTCGATGACTGCATACATGTTCTTTTCGTCAATCTCATGAATAGCGCCCATGCGCTTGCAGTCGATGATGACCGTATGAGGCCTGTTGGGCGATCCGGTCAGAGACCACTGGTTTGAGCCCACGGGGATGAAGGGTATTTTATAGCGGTTGCAGATCTTAATGACTGCCTGTGTCTCCATGGTGCCGTTGGGCAGCACCACGAATTCCGGCGGCATGGTCATACCGAGCATCTTCGGAGGCAGAAAGTCGCCGAAATAGGCGTTAACCGTTGCAGGATTGTCTTTAACATTTTCAACGCCGATAGCAGCCTGAAAAGCATTCAGAATCTGCTGATGACGCTCATCGTTTTTCGCTTTCTCTGTCATGGCCTGTTCTCCTCTCACAGTGCTTCCATCATAAGGTCAAAGAGATTCTTGATTTCCATTTTCTCTTCCATGCCGATACCGCCGGCGCGCAGATTGCTTTCGCACCACGGGCAGCTCGTAACGATCATGGAAGCGCCCGTATCCTTGGCTTCGGTCAGCCTTTCGCGGGCCGTCCACTGGGCGAAATCCTTAAACGCCGTGAACGCGCCGCCGCCGCCGCCGCAGCACCAGGCATATTCCTTGATGCGCTCCATCTCAACAAGCTCGACTCCGGGTATGGCCTTCAGAATATTGCGCGGCTCCTCATACGCGCCCAGAATATCCTTGCCGGGCACATAGGGACGGCTCATGCGGCCCATGTGGCAGGGGTCGTGCCAGGTCACGGTTACGGGAACCTCTTTCTTAAACTTTATCTTCTTATCCTTGATAAGCTTCTCGATATACTCGGCCACATGCAGAACCTCGAAGTTCTTTTTCACGGGCAGTTCATCATACTCGACGCGGATGGTGCCGTAGCAGCCGGCGCAGGGCGTCACAACGGTCTTAACGCCAAGCTCGTTGAAGCGCTTGATGTTTGCCGTGGCCAGGCGCTCGAACTCTTCAGGCAGGCCGATCTTGTCAGGCGGGCTGCCGCAGCACAGCTCGGAATCTCCGAGTATGCCGAAGTCGACCTTGTTTGCCTTCAAAATCTTGGCAATATTTATGATAGTACCTTTCAGCTCCTGTGAAAGCCCATAGGTGCAGCCGACAAACAGCAGCACTTCAGCTTTCTCCTTGTTCAGGTCCTTGATGCCCAAATCTTTGAGCTCTTTTGCCCAGGCATTGCGCTTGGAGCGGGGCTGCACCCAGACATTGTCATACTGCTTGAGGCTGTCCACCAGAGGCTTCTGCTCGGGCAGGATACCCTGATCCTTGATGTATTCCGTGCGCATCCAGCGATAAAGCTTCACAAGCTCGGCATCACGTATATTCTTGTCCATGGCGTCGCAGCCGCCGCACATGGTGCACCGGAACAGAATATCCTTTATCTCCGGATCATCGCCCCATTTCATCTTGCCATCGATAATGGACAGAGCCAGGTCGCACTTGCCCTGACCCGAGTGGGAGTCAAACATGTAGCGCGTGTGTTGTGGGCAGATGCGGGCGTAGCGGGCGCTTTTAACCTGCCACGAATTGACCCATTTGCACACCGAGCAGCGTGAGCAGTTGAAAGCTATCCAGCGGGCCTTTTCCTGATCGAACGGCCCTTCGAGGGGATATTTTAAATAGCGCGGATCTTTGGGAAGCAACATTTCCTTAGCCATGGAATCCTCCATCTATCTGAAAATTTAAATTAAAAACAGAGTTTGCCCGGATTCATAATGCCGTTCGGGTCATAAATCTTCTTCAGCTCCTTAAGCATGGCTGTATAGGAAGAAGACCGGCGGTACACCATATCGGCCCAAGGGCCATAGGGGCGGGTAAAAAACGCGCCCTCATCGATAAGCTGCTTGCTGAGCTCAACTACGAGCGATCCGATATTTTCACGCTCTGACTCATCCTCAAGCTCGCAGGGAAAGCTGAACTGCAGATGGCATGCGCGACCGCGCTCAAGGGGCTGCATGTAGACGCCCACTTCGTTGATGTTCAGCCCGTAGGTGGCGGCGTAGCCCATGGCCATATCTTCATAGCGGGCAGCCTTGTCCATAGTCGTGATAAAGAAAATTTCCTGCGATGAACTTGCAAAGCGGGTCTTCCAGTGGTCGCCTTCGGAAAGGTTGCGCAACTTGTTGAGCATAGTGGATTCTAGGCCGGCGATGCCGCCCACAGTTTTGCCGGGCTGAAGCTGAAAATCGGCAGCTATCTCCATGAGAGCCTCTTCCTCGTAGGCGATGCGCTCAAGCGGACGGCGCGGCGCTCCTGCAAGCACGAGCACCAGTGTATAATTAGGCAGGTCTGCCATCAGCTTGCCAAAATCCTTCGGGTCATCGGCCAGGAGCTGCGCCATCATGAAACGGCTGAGCACGAAGCACTCATTACCCAGGTGGCGGCGCTGCATCTTGTAGATGGGATCGGCGCAGTCTTCCAGGCAGTCAAATCCCATAAAAAAGGCCTTCTGGTTCTTGGGTCGGTATTCAGTCTTCACATTAAGCCATGTGATAATGCCCATGGTTCCCTGCGCCCCGAGAAACAAGCGCCAGAAGTCGATGCCCGGGCCTTCCGGGTAGGCGCCTTCGCAGTGTGCGTCAGAAGCCGACCCGGTGACGAAAAGATCACCCGTAGGGAGAACGACTTCCATGGTAAGGGCAGGCTCGGCGTATTCATACTTGGGGATCAGCATGGGCTCACGCTCAACAGAGCTGGTGAGAGCAGAGGCTTGGGGGTGGGGAAACAGGGGATTCAGAGCCATCTGATCATGCTCTTTAAGTGCCTCATTTAACTGCTGCCAGGTCACGCCCGGCTCGATCTTGGCCTTGCGGTTCAGTGGATCGATTTCAAGGATCTTATTCATGCGCGAAAGATCCACAATGACGCCGCCCTGAGCGGGAAGCGTACCGCCGGTAAAATGAACGCCCGAGCTGGCAGGAACCAGCGGCGTCAGCGTTGTATTGGCCCATTGAACAAGCTTCTGCACTTCAGCAGTATTTTTGGGCTTCACCACGGCAAAAGGCTTTTTCTGGGGATTCAGGGTCTGATCCGTGGAATACAGGGCCAGCGTCTGCTCGTCATCGAGCACATTTTTCGCGCCCACGATATCCCGTAGTTCTTTCATCATAACAACCTCCTACGTTGGGTTCAAATTTGATGATAACACAGTCCAAAATAAGGAATAAAACGATGGCAAAAATATTTAGCGTAATAACCTTCTATAGCATAAGTAAAGAAGGCAGTACAATATCTTTTTTGCCCCCTGCGACACAAGAGCGGGGGCATTTTGTTTTTCATTTATATATATAAAAAACTATCCCCGGCAAGGGGTTAAGGTGGTAAAGCAAAGAGAAAAATAATCATTGTTGCCCAAGCACGACAAATTGTCATACTTTTTTTGTTTGACACACCCTCCCGCTGCCCCTATAATGCCAGACTTATCAGAAACTTAGAGTGATGCTCAGTGCAGACAATTACCCCAAAAAGGAGACTTTAAGCATGGCAAGGATATTCAACTTTGCAGCAGGGCCATCCACACTGCCTGTCGAGACCCTTCAGGAAGCAGCGGCAAAAATGGTTGACTTCGAGAACACCGGCATGTCACTCATCGAGATGAGTCACCGCGGCAAGGTCTATGAAGCCGTCCACAATGAGACCATAGCCCTGATCCGCGAAATTCTGCAAGTGCCCGAAAACTATCATATCCTATTTCTACAG
>Ga0114951_10003443_pt1 | contig 16360 bp, 11 predicted proteins | sample AM7aDNAmetaG_FD_88677 | JGI IMG/M metagenome (GOLD analysis project Ga0114951, IMG submission 88677) | Freshwater microbial communities from Finland to study Microbial Dark Matter (Phase II) - AM7a DNA metaG | ecosystem: Environmental > Aquatic > Freshwater > Lake | place: Finland: Lake Alinen...
GATATCAACAAAAGCGCCAAATGCCGTGATGTTGGTGACCACACCGGTTAGTTTCATTCCGGGTATCAGGTCGGATATTTTTTCTATTCCTTCGGCAAAAACTACATTTTCAAATTGTTGCCGTGGGTCGCGCCCAGGCTTGGTAAGCTCGGCCATAATATCCTTCAGCGTTGGCAGTCCCACTTTCTCGGTTACATAATTGGTCAGGACAATTTTTTGCCGCATTTCATCATCGGACATCAAATCCGCAACAAGGCAACCCTGATCGCTCGCCATCTTCTCCACAATTGGATAGCTCTCGGGATGGACGGCGCTGGCATCGAGGGGATTGCCACTATCGCGCACGCGCAGAAAACCGGCAGCCTGCTCAAAGGCCTTGGCCCCGAGACGTTTCACCCCTTTGAGCGCATCGCGTGCTGGAAAAGGGCCATTCTCATCACGATGTTTGACGATGTTTTCCGCAAGCGCCGGTCCCAGACCGGAAATATAAGAAAGAAGTTGGGCACTGGCTGTATTGACTTCCACACCTACTGCATTAACACAACTGACCACTATATCATCAAGGCAACGCTGCAATTCGTCCTGATCTACATCATGTTGATACTGGCCGACGCCGATGGCTTTCGGCTCGATCTTGACCAGTTCCGCCAGAGGGTCCATCAAACGCCTGCCAATAGAAATTCCCCCGCGCACGGTAATATCCTGATCGGGAAATTCATCACGTGCCAGTTTGGATGCGGAATAAATAGATGCCCCGCTTTCATTGACCATGACAATCTGAATTTCTTTGGGAAGGGGAAGCGCGCGCAAAAAGGCTTCTGTCTCGCGCCCTGCCGTCCCATTACCCACAGCAATGGCTTCAATGTTAAATTGATTGCAAAGATTTATAATTGTTTTGGCTGCCTCGGCATGGCCTTTTTCCGAAAGAAGAGAGATGGTTTCATGATGAAGGAGCTTGCCCTGCTTATCGAGGCAGACGGTTTTACAACCGGTTCGGAAACCGGGATCAATAGCCAGGATTGATTTTTGCCCCAGAGGCGGCGCAAGCAGAAGCTGGCGTAGATTATCGGCAAACACTTTGATTGCCGTCTCATCAGCCTTTTGCTTTGTTGCCAGGCGGATTTCTGTTTCCATAGACATCGAGAGCAGCCGCTTGTAACTATCAGTACAGGCAAGAGCAACCTGAGCTGCGGCATCGTTTTGTGCTTTAACAAAGAGCGCCGTGAGAATGCTGATCGCCTCTTCTTCCGGCGGCACCAAACGCAGTGTCAAGAACTCTTCTTTCTCGCCGCGGCGCATCGCCAAAATCCGGTGCGATGGCGTAGATGAAATTGCCTCTTCCCACTCGTAGTAGTCTTTATATTTAATCCCGGCATCCATCTTGTCCGTCAAGACGCTAGAGCGGATGATACCTTTAGCCCAAAACAGCTCACGGATCTTTGCCCGCGCGGTTGTATCTTCATTCACCCATTCGGCAATAATGTCTCTGGCCCCGGCAAGCGCTTCCTCAACCGATGCCACGCCTTTTTCTTCACTGATAAAAGTTGCGGCAACACTGGCAAGATCAAAATCTTCTTGAGTAAATAATTGCTGTGCCAGCGGCTCCAGACCTTTTTCACGGGCCACGGTTGCCCGCGTGCGTCGCTTGGGCCGAAACGGCAGATAGATATCTTCCAGAACGGACATTGTTTCGGCAGCGCTTATTTTTTCTTCCAGTTCCGGCGTCAGCAGATTGCGCTCTGTGAGTGATTTCAAAATTGCCGTGCGGCGGGTCTCCAGTTCTTCAAGCTGCAACAAACGATCGCGAATCGCGGTTACGGCCACTTCGTCAAGCGATCCGGTGACTTCTTTTCGATAGCGGGAAATAAAGGGAACCGTCGCCCCCTCGGCAATCATCGCGGCGGTATCCGTTACCTGTTTGCCGGTAATGCTTAGTTCCTTCGCTATTTTTTCATATCGTAATTGCAGCATGGTCTTCCCTTTAATGAGTGAGATTAGTGCGGAAGGATTACCACAGACGACCACGGTATGCACGTTTTTTCACATTCCTACTCGTCGAGACATTGTAATGATTTTCTTTTAATCATCTGTTATTAAAGCGCAAGGGCAAGTTCCCCCTGGACAAACATTTTTTCTTTCTTGACAAAAGTTGAAAGATTTGACCCTCTACAAACGCTTTAAATACAATTACAAGTGAGTTTCTTATGGAAAAGTTCTTCGATCCCAAATCAATTGTTGTCATTGGTGCGTCCAATGCACCCTTCAACCTGGGTGCGACAATCTGTAACATGCTGAAAGATTATCTCCAATATGCCGGCGATGTATATGCCCTGAACTTAAAAGGGGAATCTGTTAACGGCTATCCGGGGTATTCATCAATCCTGGAGCTTCCGGAAACACCTGATTTGGCAGTAATTATCGTGGCGGCACGCAACGTTCCCGGTATTATCAAGGATTGCGCCGTCAAAGGAATTAAGCGAGTTATCATCGAAAGCGCTGGCTTTTCTGAGGGTGGAGAAGATGGCAAGGCAATGCAGCGAGAGATTGACGATATCGCCCGCGTAAACGGCATACGCATAATGGGCCCGAACTGCTTGGGAACACTTAGCACCCGCAAAAAATTCTGCTGTTTTTATGGCGTCAACCCAAGCCTGGTTGAGATGAGCCAAATATTTGAGGTTCCGGGCAACATTTCCTATATTATCCAAAGTGGCGGCGTTGCCGTCTTAGTTATGGAATCCCTTTATTACGATGTCGTTGGCGTGAATAAAGTTGTCAGCATCGGCAACAAGTGCGATGTGGATGAGGCAGATCTCATTGATTATTTTCAAAACGACGAGACGGAAGTCATCGGTATATACTTGGAAAATGTAGCCAACGGTCGCAAACTCATGGATGCAGCAAAAATATCCCGCAAACCGATCCTGATCTACAAAGTGGGCAAAACCCCGGAGGGCGCGATGGCCGCGATGTCGCATACAGCGGGAATGGCGAACAACGACTCGATCTTTGATAGTGCTTGCAAACAGGCGGGGATCATCCGACTTCAATCCATCGACGAGCTCCACTGTCTGCCTAAGATGTTTACGGAAATGCCTCTATTGAAAGGAAAGCGGATTGCGATGTTCACCAATTCCGGCGCCTTCGGCAGCATCGCCGCAGATCTGCTGGTGGAAGCAGGCTTACAGATGGTGCACCTTTCTTCGCAGACTCAGGAAAAGCTGAAAAAAGCAGGAAAAGCATTTAATATCAAAAATCCTGTCGATATTGGTCCTGCTCCACCACAGACATATCTTGACATCTTCGAGATCCTTCTTGCCGCAGATGAAGTGGACGGCCTTCTGCCCCTTCTTAGTGTCTGGCAACCCTTTGTGATCGATACTCTCCTAGAGCTAATGAAGATTTGCAAGCGTTACGATAAACCAGCGGCAATCTATACGGCAAACGCCATCGCCAAATCCATTGCCATTCGCGCCAAGCACCGTATCCCCATTTTCGAGACATCAGAGCAGGCAGTGCGGGCATTGTCTGTTTCCCATGCGTATTATGAATCACTGCGAAAAAGGAATTTTATTTCCGCTCCAGCATCAAGTGTAGCCTCAGGCCACGAGAGTAACATCAGTGCCTGGGCAGAGGCCGCATCATGATAACTATCAGCGCTTTAAAGAAAGACAAAGATGTGAAAGGCATTTTATTGAAGGCCAGTAAGAACGGTCAGCAGGCACTATCGGAATATGAATCCAAACTCGTTATCGCTGCCGCCGGTGTTCCCATAACCCAGGAGGTGTTAGTTTCTTCCCGGCAGGAGGCGATGGATCAGGCAGCCGTGATCGGGTTTCCCGTTGTCCTCAAGGGGTCTTCTCACGCGCTTACACACAAGACAGAAATGGGGATGGTCTTCGTGAACCTCAAAAGCAGGGAAGAAGCGGCCCAAGCCTATGATGAACTCATGGGAAAAGGGATTGACCTCGACGGCGTCCTCATCCAAAAGATGGTAAAGGGTAATCGTGAATTCGTTATCGGTCTTACCCGTGATCCACAGTTTGGCCCATGCGTCATGTTTGGCATTGGCGGCATTTTTACGGAGGCCATGAAAGATGTCAGCTTTCGCGTCGCCCCTCTGACCGAAGAGGATGCGCAAGAAATGATCAGCGAAATTAAAGCTGTGAAGCTCCTCGATGCCTTCCGTGGAGAAGGCGCCGTCAACAGGGAAGTCCTGGTGAAGGCCCTGGTGGGTATCGGCAATCTGGGGATGGCCTGCGACGAGATCGCGGAGATCGATATCAATCCGCTGATCGTTATGGAGGGCCTGCCTGTGGCTGTGGACGCCCTGGTCATCCTGAAGGCGCAACAGGCCTGATGGATTTGCTCTATATGCAAGAAACCTCACCGCTGATACACGGTGAGGCTTCTGCTTGAACATGATGGAATACTTATTGACTTCTATTTTGCGTATGATGCGGCTATTTGATCCTTGTATTTTTCAAACACAATCCGCCTTTTCAGTTTCATGGTCTGGGTCAGCGTCCCGTTGGCAAGAGTGAAAGCTTCGCTGATGAATATGAGTTTTTTCGGCATCTCATAAGTCGCATATTTACCACTGAGGGAACTGTTTACTTCATTGGTAAGGAAACTTTTTACCTCGTCCAATTTAAGGAGCTGGTCATGATCTTTGGGCAGATTATTCTTTGCCGCCCATTTATCCAGAACCGCAAAATCCGGGATGATCAAACAAACATTGAACTCCTTACCTTCCCCGTAGATCATGGCGTTTTCAATATAGTGATTCAACTTGATATCTTCTTCAATAGCCACCGGGAAAACATACTTGCCGTTTTCGAGTTTAAACTGCTCTTTGAGCCTTCCGGTGATAAACAGGAAGCCATCCTCGTCAAGGCGGCCGCGGTCTCCTGTCCGGAATCCGCCATCCGCGGTCATAACGGCCGCTGTCGCTTCGGGCTTGTTATAGTATCCCTGCATAACGTTAGGGCCGTAAATGATTATTTCGCCGTCCTTGGCATCCGGCCCGACAACCGACTTATCAATCACTATCCTGCATTTGTCCATAGCAGGGCCTACGCTGCCGATTCTGTATTTGGTCGGGCAGTTCATCGTTGCTCCCGGTGAGGTTTCCGTCAATCCGTAAGCATCATAAAGGGGAATACCAAGATCCCAGAAAAAGTAAGAAATTTCCGGATTCATTGCCGCGCTTCCGGTCATCGATCCCACTAATCTGCCGCCGAGTTTCGCTCGAATTTTCTTAAATACAATCGCATCCGCAATTTTAAACTTCAGGTTGGTCATGAAATCTGATTTGCCCTGTGCCGCAAGCTCACGTTTTTTCTTGCCGCTCTCTACTCCCATGACGAATAATTTTCGGGGAAGCCCGCCCTCTTCATTCATCTTTGTCCATAACCCATCATATACCTTGTTGAAAACACGGGGAACAGCAACAAGGAAAGTCGGCCTGACCAGAGATAAATCTTCGCCTATGCTTGCCGCGCTTTCCGCAAGACCAATGGACGCGCCCAGATGGCACATTATGATAAGTTCTCCGAGTCCGAAGACATGCGCCCAAGGGAGTATTGATAGTGTTACTTCTTTTTCAGTCATGTAATTGAAGCTGACAATCGCGGTGTGGGCGTTGTTTGTTACATTTCCCTGGGAAAGCAGCACGCCTTTCGGATCACCCGTTGTTCCCGATGTATAGATCAGGATAGATATAGCCGAATGCTCCGGATAGGTGCTGGGGACTTTCTTGGCTGCGCCCTTTTTTTCCAGATCGGCCAGCGTATCCGGCCCGTCGCCTTCCATTAGTATAACTTTTTTTAACGTTGCTGATGAAGAAATGGCATCTTTTAATTTTTCATATATTTCTTTTTTGGTGATGAAAAGCACCTTTACCTTAGCGTCATTGATAATGTATTTCCAAACTTGTACAAGCTCTGCCTCATACATGGGAACAAACCTGGCACCCAAGCCGTTTGTGGCGTAAAAGCATACAGCCCAGTCTGTGCTGTTATTGCAGATAACACCTACAGCATCATCTTTGACAATACCCAACTGACTCAACCCGCTTCTGACATTATCCACGCGCTTCCCTAAATCAGCATAAGTGATCCAGTCATATTGCTTTAATTGCTTGTTTTTTGTCCCAAGGTAAGGCCTCTGTGGATATTTTGAAATTGCTTTTTCCAGTATTTCTACTACATTGTCCGGCTTCGTTAATTGATACATTATATTCCTCCTTAAAAAGTTTATTTTTATTGAATTAATAATGACTTTTTTTGTTGCGGAGACTATATGAAGAATACTGCCGCGTGTCAATGGAATATTGGACGTGGGGAATATTGATAAATTTTCTATTAAAAGGGCAACTGTAAAAAATGATAAAGATTAAGCTCGGCATCAGTTCCTGCCTGCTAGGCGAAAATGTCCGGTACGACGGCGGAGATAAGCTGAATCCTTTTTTAAAGGATACTTTAGGCGCTTATGTGGATTATGTCCCTGTCTGCCCTGAAGTAGAATGCGGGTTGGGTGTTCCCAGAGAATCCATGCGGCTTGAAGGCGCACCGGCAAACCCGCGTTTAGTCACTACCGCCAGCAAACAGGATCGAACAGATTTATTGATGAATTGGTCGCACAAACGTGTTGTCGAACTGGCAGCGGAAAATATTTGCGGTTTTATTTTTAAGAGCCGATCACCCAGTTGCGGAAGCGAGCGGGTCAAAGTCTATAATGAAAATGATATTGCCGTTAAAACAGGTACAGGAATATTTGCCCGAATCTTCATGGAGAACTTTCCCATGCTGCCTGTTGCCGATGAAGAAAGTCTCCAAGACACCCTGATGCGCGAAAAGTTTATCGAGAGAATATTTGCGCAGAAAAGGTGAATGAATGTTATTTATATTATTTTAAAATAATTTTTAAAATAATTTCTTGACAATCATTTATTTGCTGTGCTATCTTAATTGCCAACAGAATAGAAACAGGTAGGTTGATTTAATGGTTAGAATTTTTATTAGTAATAATTGGTGGTGGCAGATTTTAGATATCTGCCCTTAGTCTCTTTAAAATAATAGGCTTGGGCAGGGAAGTTTCTTCCCGTGACTTAAGCTATAGAATTCAAATGCCATGGGAATATAAATCCCATGGCATTTTTTTGTTGTAAAATACTTTTTAAAAAGGAGATTAAAAATGGAACAGGTTAAAATACTTTTGGAAGATCATGAGATACCGAGGCAGTGGTACAATGTCGTGGCGGATTTGCCCACGCCGATGAAACCACCCCTGCATCCGGGCACTGGTCAGCCGGTCACCCCCGATGATCTTGCGGCAATTTTCCCCATGAACATAATTGAGCAGGAAGCATCGACTCAGCGTTGGATTGATATCCCGGATGAAATCCTGCAAAAGTATTTACTGTGGCGTCCGTCTCCTCTTTATCGCGCTTACAATTTTGAAAAAATGCTTAATTGCCCGGTAAAGATTTATTACAAAAATGAAGGCGTCAGTCCGGCCGGCTCCCATAAGCCTAATGCCGCAATACCTATGGCCTATTATAATAAACTGGCCGGCACTAAACGAATTGTCACTGAAACTGGTGCCGGACAATGGGGGAGCGCTCTTTCCATGGCCACTCAGATGTTTGGCTTGGCCTGCCGCGTGTACATGGTCAAGATCAGTTATGAGCAGAAGCCTTACCGGCGCATGCTGATGAATACCTGGGGAGCGGAATGTATTCCCAGCCCGAGTAGCCTGACGCAAGCAGGAAGAAATGTTCTGGCTGAGCATCCGGATTCACCGGGCAGCCTGGGAATTGCAATTAGCGAAGCCATAGAAGAAGCCGTATCGACCCCGGGTTCAAGGTACGCTTTAGGCAGTGTCTTAAATCACGTTTTGCTTTATCAGACGATCATTGGTCTCGAAGCTCAAAAGCAAATGCAGAAAATCGGCGTTTATCCGGATGTGGTTATGGGCTGCTGCGGCGGGGGCAGTAACTTTGCAGGAATTGCTCTGCCCTATGTCTGTGATAAAATTCATGGCAAAAAAGTTAAGATAGTCGGAGCGGAACCATCATCTTGTCCCAGCATGACCAAAGGTCCGTTTGCTTATGACTTCGGGGATCTGGCCAAGTCCACTCCGCTGCTTCCTATGTACACTTTAGGCCACGATTATATTCCGGCGCCTATTCATGCCGGAGGTTTGCGCTACCACGGTATGGCGCCGATAGTCAGTCATCTGGTCCGCGAAAAATTCATTGAGCCACGAGCCTATGATCAATTGAAAACATTTGATGCCGGCGTCAAATGGGCACGAACGGAAGGATTTGTCCCCGCGCCGGAGACCAATCACGTTTTGGCCGCCGTAGTTGATGAAGCCATGCGCGCCAGGGAAGAAGGAAAGGAAAAAGTTATTCTGTTTAACTGGAGTGGTCATGGATTAATTGACATGGCCTCCTATGATGCCTATTTATCCGGTAAATTAGAGGCTTACGAATTGCCCGACGAAGAGATTGCCAGAGCGCTTAAGGCAATCAAAGATTTTCCCAAAATCTAATATTTTGAATCTGTAATAATAGCCGTCAAGGCAATTTAGCCCTTGACGGCTATTATTTTTTTAGCCAAGGTACTTTTCGATGAACGGAGAAATTAACGATAAATTAGTGCGGTGCCCACGCTTGGGTGATGAGATGGCCTTTTCTTACTGTTTGCAGGAATCCGGCGCGCTACCCTGTTCCCGAATAATCAGTTGCTGGTCTGCAGTGTTTGATGTGGAGAGTTTTTTGCATAAAAATATGACGGATCAGGACTGGCAGAAATTCAACAATGCACAGCCAAAAGACAAAGTTACTTCGCTTATCGAAATAATTGAGGCCGCAAAGAGAAAAAATGAAGACAGCAGATTTATTTAGCGCGGAAAATGAAAGCAATGCCAAAGATTCCGCACCGCTTGCCGAAAGAATGCGGCCACAGACAATTTCCGAATATAGCGGGCAGCCGCATCTTTTAGGACAGGGTTGTTTGTTAAGGAGCTCTATCGCTGAAGATAAGCTATTTTCCATGATCTTATGGGGCCCGCCCGGTTCAGGAAAAACGACTCTTGCCCGCATTTTAGCCAATGATACAAAATCAAACTTTGTCAGCTTTTCAGCGGTTCTTTCCGGGGTCAAAGAAATTCGTTTAGTCCTCGATGAGGCAAGAGATATTTGGAAAAATAAAAATAAAAAGACCGTGCTTTTTGTAGACGAGATTCATCGTTTTAATAAAGCCCAGCAGGATGCTTTTCTGCCTCACGTTGAAAGCGGGCTAATCACATTAATTGGCGCTACTACTGAAAATCCTTCTTTTGAGATTATCGCTCCCCTTTTGTCTCGGACGCGGGTCTTACTTTTAAAACCGTTTTCCGAGGACGACTTAATCGCTATAATTGAGCGCGCGTTAAAGGATGAAAAAAAAGGGTTGGGTAAAGCCTCCATAACAGCTGATACAGAAGCTATTCGTTATATTGCAGGTATTGCCGATGGCGATGCTCGCAACGCTTTAAATAGCCTGGAGGCGATCGCTTCTTTAGCTCAAGCTCTGCCTCAAGATAAGCGAATTATCACCATTAAATTTGTCCAGGAAGCTTTGCAAAAAAAGGCACTTTTGTATGATAAAGACGGCGAAGAACATTACAACCTGATATCAACGTTTCATAAAAGTATGCGGGGCAGCGATCCGGACGCGACACTGTATTGGCTGGGCAGGATGCTGACTGCCGGTGAAGACCCCCTGTATATCGCTAGGCGCATGGTGCGCTTTGCTTCGGAAGATGTAGGCAATGCTGACCCGCAAGCGCTTTGTGTTGCCATTGCCGCCAGGGATGCCTTCCATTTTATGGGCATGCCTGAAGGTGAATTGGCTTTGGCTCAAGCTGCGGTTTATTTAGCAACTGCAACTAAAAGCAATTCACTTTATACCGGCTACAACAAGGTTAAAGAAATAATTAATAAAACAGGTTATTTGCCTGTCCCGCTGCATATTCGCAATGCGCCCACTAAATTAATGAAAGAATTGGATTACGGCAAGGATTACAAATATGCCCACAACTATGCCGATGCTTATACTCCTCAAGAATATTTACCGGAAAAACTCAAGGGGCAAATATTTTATCAGCCAACGGAATCAGGTTACGAAAAAATCATTAAAGAGCAGATGGCGATATGGCAAAAGAAAATGGAGAATTCGGCAGCTGATAAGTAATTTAAATGATTGGATGCGTAATATTCATGCCATAAAAAAAAGGAGGCTTTGGTTAGGAAGCCTCCTAAGGAGAGAAGAGAGAAGGACTGAATACCTTCATGGTTATTGCTGCTGTCGTCTAATCATAATGCCCGTTATTTTTAGTCGACACCTTGTTTCTTTGATATGCTCTAAAGCATAGAATGTGCCATAAAATAGATATTTGCTTTAACTATTTGATATATTTGATAAATAATAATAATTTGATTACTGTTCTGGTAAATATTTTTTAATTTTTGGCAATAAATGTCGGGACATATTCACTGTTATTAATAAATGATAATAAAAACATATATTTAGTCAATTCAGCTTTTGTTGCTATTCGACAAAAATGTCGAGGCACGTGCAATATTTTTAATAAAAGGCAATAAATACGTATATTTAATTAAATCTGCTTTTATTGCTATTCGACAAAAATGTCGGGCTTTTTTTGATTAGACGTTGACTTTTCGCTCAAATAGCTTAGAGTGAGCGTAAAAATGAGACATTGGGGATAAAAATGCGTTTTTTCAAAAAAAAGGAATTAGGTATTAGGCATAGAGCCGCCAATTATAATGGTAATTTTCTTCAACCCATTGCTGTGGCTATTGTCAGTGCAGTTTTGGTTGCTTTAATCCTTATAATGGGATTTCTCGATATTAGAAGGAATGAAACAAACCTGGTGGGATTTTTGGAAGATCAGGCAATGAGCACAATAAGTCTGCTGCAAAGATTAACAGAAGAAAATTTAAAAAGCATAACCGCCATGCCCGAAACTGCCGGCTCCAATTTAAAAACGGCCAGTCAAGCAGAATCTACTTATTCCAAAAGGTGGGTAGTTGAATCAATTACAGAGCTCGGCCGTAAATTAGATGAACAATGGAAAAAAGGTAAAATAAATAATAATTATCTAAACCAATTCGCAACAGATAATAGCTTTTGGTATCTCGCTGTTTTAAATACATCAGGGGACGTGGTATATGAAAGCAATCCTCTGCAAACAGGCATGCTCAGTGCCAGTGAACTGAAAAATAATGGGCAGAAATTAACCACTCTTGAAATAATGGAAAAGATTCGCGCTAAACAGGGCATTGGCTTCATCGCCTTACGACGTAAAGATAATAGTGGCACGGTTGTTATAATGCTGAACAAGGAAGGATTAATTTATTGGAGCTTAAAAGTAGCTGTTGAAAGGGGAGTAAACAAGATAGGAGAAGGCCATGGCATTGTTTATATGCAAATTATCGATGATAAGAATAAACTTCTCGGTAGTGTCGGCGAAGTAAACGAAAAGTTCACCAATGATGATTTCAATTTTAAAGATATTTTAGCGGGTAATGCAAAAATTGCCAGCAGAAAAGTTGATTCCGGAGAAACCAAAATTCTGGATATGGCCGCTCCTCTAAAGTTGGATGAAAAAGTGGTCGGTATTGTCAGGATCGGTCTCGACCGCGGATCCATGGATAAAATTATTGCTGAAAATCGCCAGAATATATTCATTTTTATGGTCTTTGTGGTTATTATCGCGCTTCTGTCCATGTGGCTTTTATATCACGATCAAAATCGCCATTTAGCCGGTATTGTTGATATGGAGCGACAGCTGGAAAAAGCGGAAAAACTTTCTTCCCTAGGACAACTCGCGGCTGGAGTGGCGCATGAAATCCGCAATCCTTTAAATGCTATAAGCATGGCCACACAAAGATTAAAGATGGATTTTGTCCCCACCGACCATAGTGAGGCTACTGAATTTCAGAAGCTCTCGGGCGTTATCCGGGATGAAATCAATCGCCTCAATGGAATAATTGAAGAGTTTCTGAACTTCTCCAAAAGCCGTAGGTTGGATTTTCGTAAATTTTCTATCACGGAAGTATTGCAAAAAATTGTCAATCTTCTCAGTGAGGAAGTGTCAACACGTGGGATTATTATTAAAACAATATGGCGGGATTCTCCGGCTTTGATTTCAATGGATGTAAATAAACTTCAGCAGGCATTTCTGAATCTCATAAAAAACGCGATGGAATCCATAACAACAGATGGCAAAATTTTCGTTACTGTAGAAAAGGAAGGGGGAAATTATATCGTGGTGAAAATTTCTGATAATGGTTGTGGTATGACCACAGAAGAAATAGAAAAGATTTTCAATCCCGAATATACAACTAAAGAAAAAGGAGTAGGCCTAGGCATACCCTTGGCCAATGAGATTATCCGTGGACATGGCGGAGAAATACGGGTGATCAGCCGGAAATGGGAAGGAACAACATTTGAAGTTGTTTTACCCCTAGAAAATTATAATGAAAAATCTTCTTAATAAAGGATAAAACACCAATGCGAAAATTAAGCATTCTTATTGTTGACGACGAAAAATCTCAAAGAGAACTGTTACGAGATTTTTTGCGGTCTAAAGGTCACACAGTATTGGAGGCGAAGAACGGTGAAACAGCTATCAAATCCGTACAAAATGGTCATTTTAATTTAATCCTTTTGGATTATAAAATGCCCGGTATGGATGGCATGGAGGTACTCAAGGAAATAAAACGGATCAATCCGGAAATAGATGTGGTCATAATTACAGCCTTCGGTACAGTTGAAACTGCCGTGGAGGCAATAAAAGTCGGTGCGATTGATTATATAACAAAACCTGTGGATTTGGAGCAAGTACTGCTAATTCTCGATCGAGTGGTGGATAGAAGAAAATTGATTCGGGAAAACGAAATGTTAAAAGAAGAGTTGGGCAAAAAAGGGGTTACTGCGGAGAAGTTTATTTATAAAAGCCAGCAAATGAAGGATTTGATTGATATGGCTGTCCAAGTGGCTGAAAGCCAAGCATCTGTTTTGATTCAAGGGGAAAGTGGGACAGGAAAAGAACTTTTGGCGCGGCTAATCCACAATTTGAGCCCCAGAGCGCGCAAAACAATTATTGTTGTCAATTGCGGAGCTCTGCAGGAAAATTTACTGGAGAGCGAATTATTCGGGCATGAGAAGGGCGCTTTTACCGGAGCGTCTTCCCAGCGAATCGGACGATTTGAAGAAGCTGACGGCGGCACACTTTTCCTTGATGAAATCGGTGAATTAAGTCCTTCGATACAGGTTAAATTGCTGAGGTTTTTGCAGGAACGTGAATTCCAAAGGCTTGGTAGCAATGTTGATATCCAGGTTGATGTCAGAATTATCAGTGCTACCAACCGCGATTTGGAAATGCAGGTTAAGAAAGGAACTTTTCGAGAAGATCTATTTTACCGCCTGAAGGTCGTTACGATGGCCTTGCCACCGTTGAGAGAAAGAAAAGAAGACCTACCTAAATTAATAGATCATTTCAAAGAACAATTTAATAAGAAAAATTTTAAGAATAAAGGATTGAAGCCAGAAGCACGGGAATTGCTATTAAACTACGATTATCCCGGAAACGTGCGCGAACTTGTTAATATTATAGAACGGGCAGTTGTAATAGCGCGCGGCCAAGATATAACCACAGAAGACTTACCATTCAAATCATCGTCGATCCCTGAAAATTCCAGCATGAAATTGTCCGGCACACTACGCGAATCGTTAGAAGACAGGGAAAAACTATTAATTGATCAGGCAATGTGGAGAGCTGCAAATAATCAATCCAAGGCCGCAGAGATTTTGGGCATGTCGGAACGCATGTTGCGTTATAAGTTGAAGAAATACGATCACAAAAATTAATTTAAAAAGTTTTATCTAATTTTGATCTATATCAACAAAAACGTTTTTTCATGTCCGTGAGGGTAGAAAAATGTTTTCTTTCTTCTTCAATAATCTTCTCTATAGCGGCATGTTGGGATTCCGGCACCAATCTCTTAATCTCATGATAATAAAGAATTGAATCCAGTTCCCTTTTAATGGCAAAGTCAATGGCGCCAATTGTATCTTTTACTTTTGCCAGTTCCTTATCCATTATCTCTTTAGTGAAAATTATATTATTGTCCACATAGGACCGCAGATAGGCCGCGTATTCGCCCTGGTAACTTTCCGGTTGCGTTAATTTATCCATTTTGGCAAAAATGCCCTCAAAGGTTCTTTTATGTGCTACTTCAGCTTCCGCCAGACTGGCAAAAAGTTTCTTTGCCTCTTCCTGTTTGGCTAATTGCTCGGCAAACCTGTAAAAGTTAACACCATTTTCTTCAATTCTGACCGCAATTTCTACTATATCGCTTGCTTGAAAAACCTGCATACTTACTGCCTCCTGATTTAAATATTATGTTCGTAAATTGAGCATATTTTTTTATCTAATGCAACATATTTACTGCTCCTAGATCCACTTCTTATTCCTAAAGTATTTTAGCATTAACAACGCGATGCCAATCATGAGACCTAAAACTCCAAAATAACCAAAGTGCCATTCCAATTCCGGCATATATTTAAAATTCATGCCGTACACTCCGGCAAGAAACGTCAAGGGCATAAAAATAGTCGCGATAATGGTCAGCACCTTCATCACTTCGTTAAGCCGGTTGCTTACTGTGGAAAGATAAATATCCAGCATGCCGGAGAGCATCTCCCTGTAAGTATCCACGGTTTCAATGATAGCAATGATATGATCAAATATATCTTTGAAGTAAATATGAGTTGATGCGGTAATCAGCTCTGAATCAGTTCGTTCCAGAGTGCTTATTGCCTCTCGCAGTGGCCACAGGGATTTTCCCAATAAAATAAGCTCTCTTTTTAAACTATGAATGGCTTGAAGATTTACAGGATTTGTTTGCGTAACCAATTCGTCTTCGAGATATTCTATTCTTTCTTCGAGTTCCTCCAGTACAAAAAAGTAATTATCAACAATATTATCTATCAGGGCATGAGCCAGGTTATCCGGTCCTGATTTTCTTATCCTTCCTTTATTGACGCGTAGTCTTTCCCGTATCGGCTCGAAAAGCGAAGTTTCTTTTTCTTTGAAAGAAATTATGAAATTTTTCCCTAAGATTATACTCACTTGCTCGGATGGCATATTTACACTGTCCTGATTATGAAAATTTTTCAGCACAATATAAATATAATTGCCAAAATCCTCTGTTTTCGGGCGCTGGTCGGTGTTGAGAATATCCTCCATAATCAAAGGATGTAAGTCATAAATGCCGCCTACATCTTCGATTAATTTGGCATCCAGACCATCAACATTAATCCAGACAATTCCTTCATTGTTTTTTTCACGAAGTAAGTCAGATATTGAAGCTACTTCTTTTTCTTCATAAATAGTTTCATTATAACGGATAAGAGTAATTTTTGATTTTTCCGCGTATTCCCTGCCCACATGAACCAGACTGCCTGGTGAGAGGCCGGTCTTTTTCGATCTTTTTTGACGGACGGATTTCATACTGACCTCAGAAGGGAGACTTCTTATTGACTTTTATCATTACGTTGACATTCGCTGTCCTTCCGTCGGGCAGATACACACCGGATGGCAGGATAACTTTTGCGGCAAAGGAGGTAGTAAAAGATATTTTTTGCAGATCAATGCCTTCCGTTTCAATTCTGATTTTCTCCGGTTGCAATTTAGAATCGATAAGAACTCGCAAATGCGAAGGGTGCAAATTAATTTTCTGCAATACTACATTGTCCGGTAACAAATTTTTCGTTTTAATGTTGACCGGTAAAGTCATGGCGACAAGTTTGGATGCATCAAGATATATCTTGGCCGGGCTGATCTCGGTAACTGATAAATTCGAAGGCACATTAATCATCGTCTTATTCAAGGTAAATTCGTTCTTTTTCAGGGCGAGCGGCGCCAGATCCAAAGACAGCTTCAAAGATTTTTCATCAAGCAGATAAAATGCCTGCCCGGGTCCCTGAAGAATAACTTTTACATCGGTTGCCTGTGGTTGATTAAGCTGCCAATTTTTCGGGATGTTTTTATATTCAATCGGAACATTGAAATCGCGCCGAACAATATCCCTTTGGTATCCAAAAATAACCCATAAAATACAAGCCAGGCCTAGAGCAATAATTTTTCCCGGGGTGTTTTCTTTAACCCACTTAAGGACAGGATGAGATTCCGATGTCGGTGAGTTCTTCATATAAAATTGCTCCACTACTTCGTGCAGCACGGTGGCGTTGGGAATTGTTCTCAGAGTTTCCGACTGACC
>Ga0114951_10003444_pt1 | contig 16359 bp, 15 predicted proteins | sample AM7aDNAmetaG_FD_88677 | JGI IMG/M metagenome (GOLD analysis project Ga0114951, IMG submission 88677) | Freshwater microbial communities from Finland to study Microbial Dark Matter (Phase II) - AM7a DNA metaG | ecosystem: Environmental > Aquatic > Freshwater > Lake | place: Finland: Lake Alinen...
AAAAATATAAAATCATAACGGGTTTATAGATTGTAAACTCAAAGGAACATTATCTATTAAAGCAAATTTATTCATAAAATACTCAGCATTAAACACATACACCAATTTGTTGTTTTCTTTTTCTTCGATTGTTAAATTTTCTGATATAGTCAATTGCTTTAAAAATGTCCACATATCGCTTAATCTATCAGATCGATACAGCTCTTTTTGTGCTTCATCATCTACAAGATGAAATGTAACCTTTTGTTTTAAGTCAGGAAAAGTTTTAATTTTCATTTTACAAAAATACAAAACATTTTTCATTAAAAAAAATAATCAACAAATGGGACAAAATAACCTATAAAAATAAAAACCTTCCCGAATGATAATTTATAAAGATTGTATCTATAATTCTATACCAACAGATTTTAAATATTTAACACAGCAGAAAAAAATTCCATTTAAAGGTAAAAAATTAAAAACTTCTTATATTATCAATTTAATGCACGATCTTATAAAAAAATACATATATACACAAAAAGAACAAGACAACAATTTAAATTTATCATCACTTATTTTAAAAAGCAAATATGGTCAATTTTATAATTATTATATTGAATATCTTTGCGAAAACAAATTTATTCGTTTAAGTTCCAAATATTATGTTCACAAAAAAACAAACACATATAAAATTGATACAAATTTTGTGTATAATACCATTAAATATAAAAATTGTGATAAAATTTTAGTTAAAAAAATAAACAACGATAATCAAAAATATATCACAAAAATGTGTGACAGTCCAATTGATTTGGATATTAGAGAAAAATTAATTTACAATCTATCCATGATAAACATTGATTTTTCTGGCGCTATCGAATATTTAGAAAAACAAAAAAGTTTTATTGAAAAAGAAAAATATCAAAAAAATCTAATTTCTATTGAAAACATTCAATCAAAAGATATATTTTTTAAATTTGACGAATATGGCAGATTTCATACAAATTATACAATTTTAAAAAAGGAAATTAGAAAAAACTATCTCACTATAAATAAGGAAATGTTGGGAGAAATAGACATACCAAATTCACAACCTCTATTTTTTGCTATACTACTTAAAAAAGATTTAAAAGAAATAAATACTGACACCAAAAACTTTTTTAATTTAGTTAAAAAAGGATTGATTTATGACGATATTGTAAATAATTCAACAGAAATAAAAACAAGAACAGAAGCAAAAAAATTAACATACAAGGTACTTTTTGGTAAAAATTTCAGATTTAATAAAAAAGAAAATAAGATTTTTAAATCTTTATATCCATCAGTTTATGAATATATTTTAGAATACAAAGAAAAAAAGAAAAATTATAAAGAATTGTCTTATCAGCTTCAAAGAATGGAAAGTAATTTTATTTTCAACACTGTTATCAAAGAAATATTAGAAAAATATCCAGATATTCTTTTTTTCACTGTTCATGATTCTATTATATTTCCTTTATCACAAAAAGAAAAAATAGAAACAATTTTTCAAAAACATTTCAAGAAATTAATAAGCGATCTTTAAATAATATTTAATTTTGATACAAATTCCGAATTTATATTGTTTGGATCGCCAGTCATTATTATACTCTTGTGTAATTCTTGCAATGCTGGAATAGTTCGCATTATCTCTTTTTTATGACCATATGATAATTTATCAAAATCTACAAATATTAAAACTTTTTCAGATTCTTTAATTAAAAAATGTATATCCGTAGCTTCTAACGTAGCACATTGAATAATTTTGTGTGTTATAAAATTATCATTTAACAGTTTATCTAAAATATAAATTGAGCCATCATTAACATTTGTTGAAACAAAAATGATTTTTTGTGTGGGTAGCATGTTTACAATTGATTCTAATTTATCCGAATCAACCGAATCAACATATTCATCCAACATAGGCAAATTTTTAAATGCAATTCCTAACTTAGATTGTTCATTGACAAACGAAAAATAATTTTTAATCATAAAAATTTTTTATTCTTATATATTATTTTTTAAATTTAAAAATTTATAAATTGATTAATTTTTTAGAATAGAGATAATATATGAAAGCTGTTAAAATTTTATCATAACCATATTCGTCAACTAATATTGGCATTGTTAAATATTCATTATATTTTTCCGAATACTCATTTTCAAAAGAAATCAAATATTCATCAAATTTATTTAAAGAATTTTTTTGCTGTAATTTATTATTTATTATATCTTTAACTTTTTCAGAGTTTTGCCCATAGTTATTAATAAATTTTACATAATTCTGCTGAAAATATTCTATAAAATCTTGTGTTTTACTATCAAACTTTTCTTCTGCATTCTTCAATTTTCTACTTTTAAATGGTTCATATTTCCATTCACCATTAACCAACAAAAAATAATTTGATTTTTTTATATCTTTTATAATATCAGAAACATATAATTTTTTTCTTTGCTCCTTTACCCAATAGCCATTACTAAAATCATCCTTATCAATTAAAGCATAAGTATCTATATAAAAATTTAAATTTAAAGAAAATATTACACAAACATAATTATCACTTACACAAACAATTAAATTTTTTTCATTCTTTTTTAAAATTGATCTAATATCTTTTTTTAAAATTTTTTTCCATTCAGCATTATCTGATATTTCGCAATTTTTTTGAATATCCTTCATCACATTAGAAGGAATACCTAATTTAATTAAAGAAGTTTTCTCAAATATTCTATATTTTAATAAAAAATTCAAAATATCAATTTTTTTTATTTATATATAAAAAACGAAAAGATAAATTTTAAAAAAAATCATTTTTTAAATTTAATATATAAAAGAAAAAATAATCATAATCAACTATGAAAATTAGAAAATTAATTAGAGATTCATTTTACGTTAATAGCACAAGTTTAAGTGGTACAACTTTAACTAGATTACTTGCAAATCTTCCATATGCATGGATTTTTTATACAGATAAATATTCTGACAAATGGAAATTGTCAGGTGCAACAGCAGCAACAGCAAGTGGAAATGTTTTGGTAGATTCAAATACAACATCAATAACACTTTCTCCTTTGACTTTTACAGGAGAAACTGGAACAACTTATCAAATAAGTGTATTAAATCAAAATGGTGAAAACGTAATAACAGAATGTACATTTAGTGGAACAACTGGAAACACAGTAACAAGCGGTGGCTTGATTACATTAGGACCAGCAGTTGGCACAGGACAAGTTACAACATATCAAATAGATCCTGTTACTTTTGTAACACTCACTGGCACCACACAAACCTTGGCTTGGAATGTCACTGGTCTTACATTTAGAATAAGTGGGGCGACTGCAATAACAGGAACAACAACAGGTCAAACATTTCCATCAACTGTTACTCAACAAACTGGTGTTAATGTTATAGCTGGATGTACGTTTAGTTCTGGAACAGTTACAGTAGCAACAGTAAACGCAACCACAGGATTGGTCACAATGGTTGGAAATCACGGATCTTCCATTATAACTGCTACATATAAAAATGGCGTAACAGCAACAGCAACCGTCAATTTTTAATCTGAAATAAAACAAATTTTAAAAAAGTTGTCAAAATATTTTGACAACTTTTTTATTTTAATTAATTTTTAATTCAAATTTTAATTGACCGCAATCATAAATTCGATTAACACCAAAACTTTTCATTATTTCCTTTTCAGTTTTGTTTTCATTATTTTTTAATTTTTCTTTTTTATACCGTTGTTTATTTGTTCTTTGATTATTGATAATATATTTATAATTTACTCCTGATTCATTAACTAATTTAAATCCAAGTTTATAATAAAGATTTCCGTTGCTCCACGACTTATCAGCATACGAAATTATTCGTTTACAATTATTATTTTTTATAAAATATTTTAATAATTTTGATGCCGCACCGATCACATTTGTATTTAAAATATTACAAAATCTGCTTAAATTCCACTCGTATTCTTTTAATTTGTTTCTACCTTCAAATTTATCAAATGTCATCAAAGATACTAAAACGTTATTATAGAACAATCCTATTTTTTTTGTAGATTGAACAAATCCTTGAATATGATTTGAATTTAAAAATTCTCTTATTATTTTTATATCAATATTATCTCTAATTTCACATTTTCTAGCATAAATTTTATTTTCTGATATTTTTAAAACATTTTTAATCTGACTTTTTATTATTTCTTGTCTTAAATCCCAATCATCCTCCCATATAAATATCACTCTAATATTCTTATTTTTAAAATAATTTAATTTATTTAAATGTTTATCATTCTCAACAAAAGCATCACTATGCCAATATAAACCATTGAATTCAAACCCCAAATTAATTTCTGGTAAAAAAACATCAATTTCAATACCATCTCTATAATTTCTAATTATTTTTCCAACATAATTATTTTTAATAAATTTAAATAATTCCATTTCTTTAATAGATGCTTGTTCACCAATAGGATAACATTTAGTACACAATTTACAATATCTTTCAGTTCGTTTAAAATAATTGTCAGTATCTATTTCAAATAAATGATCTTCACCACAATCACATTTAAATTCTGACAACTGACCTCCCACATATCTAATATAATTTTTATCTTTTGCAATAATAAAATTCTTTTTTCTAAATTCTTCTGAAAAAACGATATTATCTACATTGTATTTGTTTTTAAATGTGGTTTTTATTTTGTTTTTTATTTCTTTGTTTTGTGAGGCAAATTCAACTCCATATTTTTTAATGTTTGTTTTTTTCATTTTGTTTTTAACTTCTGGATTAGATGTTGTGTTTGTTGTGCCATATCTTTCTAAATTTGTTTTATCTACTTTTTCTTTTAAAACTGTTGATTCAAAAGTAAACCCACTATATTTTTCATCAAATGTGATTCTTTTTTTATCTTTTACTTTTTTATTTTGTGAAACATTATTTGTTCCATATTTTTTAATATTTGTGTTTTCTCGTTTTTTATTAATTTCTTTTTTTTCATCTTTTGATTTTTTTGACCATGTTGTTTTTATTTTCTCAGAAATTTCTTTTTTGTTTTTTTCATATTTTTCTTTTTTATTCTTTTTTATATTTTCATTTTGAGAATTATGTTCACATCCATATTTTTCTAAATTTGTTTTTTTAACTTTATTTTTAACATCGTCTAACATCATTGTGCTTTCTACACCATACTTTTTTAAATTATTTTCTTTTAACTTTTTTGCACCGCAAATATATCCACAAGAAAATTTAGGATTATCCTTTATATTATTATTATATTCACTATATTTTATATGCTTTTCTTTTCCACAATAATCACATTTTGCTAGAATAATTTTATTAGATCCTTTAGCCAAGTGTTCAATGTTAACAATTATAGTTTTTTTTGTTATATCATAACCAAATTCTTCATATCTTTTATTGCTTTTTATTTTTATTTTTTTTGTTAATATCATTTTATATTTTTATTTTATATATTAATTTTGAAATTCATTTATCCAAATCAAACATATTGAATGGATTAATAAAAAAAGTTGTCAAAACACTTTGACAACTTTTTTAACTCCATACTTGGCAAGTACGTTTTTTAAATTAATTGTTTACTTTGAATCATCATCATCGATTTCAAAAAAACTTTTTGCATCGTCAGCAGAAGAATCTCCACCAAAAACATCATCATCTTCTTTAGTTGATAATTCATCTGAAATAGAATTGTTTGCTGCTTTTTCAGTAAAAGTAACTTCATTGCCTTGTAAAATTTCAAGCACATTTGTAACTTTATACCGTTCTTCAGCAGTCCATTCTTTAGCAATATAATCTTCTAATTCGACACTACGATTTAACAAAAATTCTTGAATCTTTTCTTTAACTTTTAGATTTGTAATTTTTGCTTTTCCTGTTTTTGAATCAACTTCAACTGGAGCTTTTTTGCCCATGATTTTAATTGGGGAAACATCCATAAAACTACTTGAATCATAATTAGGATATTCGCCAACCATTTTCATAACTAATTTGAAATCGCGTCCGTTAGCCAAATCAAAAACATTAGTGGGTTCGTTTGCTAATCCGTCCCTTTGATCTTTAATTTTTTCCTTAATTTTATAACCATAAGGATAAACTAAAACTTTACCTTCTAAATCTTTATTTTGTTCATCTTCCAAAACAAGAACATAAGAATAATACTTGGTACTTCTACCAATCAATTCTGCTTTTTCTACATCTGTCGCATTTTTTGAATTTTTCAATTTCCAGTACATAGTACAAATATCACACTTGTCGACTAAATTCTTCATACAGTCGTAATATCCTGCTAATTCTGGATGATTTTTAAAATCAACATAATGTTGATGTTTTTCAATTGCAGACGGTCCAACACCACCGCTTTTCTTCAAATTAGGAAGAAATCTAATAGTTGCAACGTAGCCTTTCTTTTTATCTGTAATTTTTGGACGATAAATTCCGTCAAGATTTGAACCTTTGTTTTCTAAGAAGTCTAAGGTTTCACTTCCAGCATCGACACTATCAAAAATGTCGACATCTTTAAATTCTTTGTAATCTTTTGCCATAAAGCCTTTAAATTTTTTTTTCAGTTTTTTAAGCCGATAAAGCATAATGAAATGCCTTTTAATAAATAATGTATTATGAAATTCGGGAAAAGTTTAAATTATTTTTAATGAATCTAAATAATTATTTTAAATGTTTTGATGTCATTTTATTTTTCATACTTGAATTTTGATAAAAATCATCAAAATCATAACCCAATTCTTCAAATTTATCACTTAACATACACTGAAGATTATAAAGATTAAATTGCCAAAAATTAATATAAAATTGATTATAGTTTTCAACTGAAAAAATATCAATATCATTAAGATTTTTTAAAGTTTGTTTTAAAAAATCTTTACAAAATTCATTATATGAATATTTATATTTTATTTTAGATTTTTTAAGATCCTTATTAATAATATCAATGGTACTTTTATAGGCTTGATAATCATCCACAAAAGAACTTATAAGTGCATCTTCAATAATTTTTTTATTTTCATCTGATTTCATAATAAAGTATATATTAATTTTTCAGATTTGAAAAAGTTATTTTTATATATAACAATAAATATAAAAATATTTATGACTGCATTGAGTCAACAGATATCTGCAATACAAACTAAAATAAACGACAAATCAAATTTTTTTATTAATATTAAAAATGCTGTCAAAATTTTGGAAGTGTATTCTAATTGGAATGGATATACAAAATTATATACTGAAGTTGAAAGCAACTTTTTGGTAAATGATATTGTTTATATAACATGTGTTAGCACAGGAAGCACATCAAACACTTTTAATTTACAAAATAGTGATATACCATATTCCGATTTTTCGATGGGATATACTGTACTTTATACGAATCCTTCAAAAAATGAAATTGTTATAAATAGACTTTTTAATGATATAATTCCTACAGGATTTTTATTAAAAAATCAATATTTGAGTAAAATATCATGTAAAAATGGATCATACTATGGTGGAACTGCCGACGGTGCTGTATTTTTTCAATGTGATGTTTATTCTGGATTAACTTTCACACAAGGTGTTTTTGAATATTGTAATTTGAGCAATATTACATTTAACGATAAATATTCTGACTCTAAAACAATTTTAACAACAAACACTTATAATTCTAAATTTTCAATTAAATCTGCGACATCGACATCATTAAATTATAGCAATTCTTATTATAATAAAATTGAAAATTGTAATCTTTATAATTGTAATGTTGAAAATGGTATGTTTAACAATTCAACATTTAATGGTAATTTAAATAGTAATTATATTAAAAATGGTGATTTTTATAATTGTATCATATCAGGATACACTATTAGTGGTGGTCATTTTTACAATTGTAAAATTTATTCTCAAAATAATTGGCAATATGGTTTTTGGGATAATACTAATGGATATTTAGATTTTCAAACAACATGGAATGATGGTGTTTGGAACAGAGGAAATTTCAATGGTATTTGGTCTGGTGGAACTTTTAATAATGGAACTTTTACTGGTCTTTGGATGGACGGTATAGTAAATAATGGAACATTTAGTGCAACAACATGGTTAAATGGTTTAGTTAGAAATGGAACCTTTGTTGATGGAACTATCTGGAAAAATGGAATTTTTAATGCTGGAACAGTAACAAATTGTATTTGGTCTGGTGGAACTTTTAATGGTGGATCTATTTTTAATTCAATAATAAGAGGTGGTGTTATGAACAGTGGTTTGATAACAGGTTGTACAATTTATGATTTTAATGTTAATGGTTCTGTTATTAAAAACTCAACAATTTTGAATGGAAAAATATATTCAATATCTACATATGAATCATCAGGTTTAAATGTTTTAGATGGTAGTTTTTATGGCGGATATATTAAACAATCATCATTTAGTGGTGGCTCAATTTATAATGGAATTTATGCAAATGATACAATTAATCCTGCAGTTAAAATATATAATGGAACTTTTACAAATTCTCGTTTAAGCGGTTCAACTATCTATAATGGAAATTTCACAAAATGTGTTTCTTATTCTGTAAAATTTAATTATGGAATTTATTCAAATGGTGAAATGTATGAATCTAAATGGTATGATGGTTATTGGAATGATGGTATTTTTTCTGGAAGAAGTCTTGCAATATATGGCCAAGATGATTGGTATGATGGACATTTTTATGGTGGTTATTTTTGGGGAAATGATGTAAGTGTTGACCGATCTTTTCATGGCGGATTTTTTCATTATGGTTGGTTTAATGGAGTTTATATGACACAAAATCCAAACCCACAAATTGGATTTTCAAATTATATCACGATTAATAATCAAAGCCAAGGAAGTTCATAAGGGAACAACTCACATTAATATATAATTCATAAAAATAATTTTATGATATGATAGATTTTATAAAAAAATATAAGTCATCAATAATTCTAATTGGAATTATACTTATTATGTCTATTTTTCTTTTTCAAACTTGTAGTTCTTTGAAAAAAGAAAAAGATGGTAGAGCATATGACAACAAATTAAATACGCAAAATAGACTCGCTTCATTAGATTCTATACACAAAGATTATAATAAAAAAATAAAATCTTGGGAATTTACTAAAGCTGCATATGTCTTAGAATTAGAAAATCTTAAAAATTATGATCAAGGATTATATGATACTATTAAAAAATTAAAAGGTAAAGTTGCTGTTCTAATAGCATCACAAGGAAAAATAGATTTAGGTGGATTGGTAGTAGACAACAATTTAATTACTTATCCAGAACCTAACCATTATGGTTTAAAATCTATTAGTAAATATGAAGATCCTGGTTTAAAACAAACTTTAATTTTAACTTCCAAATTTTATGTAATTCCAAATGTAAACACATTAAAATATACAATTAAACCAGATTCCACCTTTATAGATACAAACTTATTAAATATTAAAATTATATATGGTATGAAAGAACTTGATAATAAGTTTCAAGTTTTTGCTATATCAGCATCACCAAAAGTTGAATTAACAGATTTAACAGGCGGATATTTTATAGATAAACAACCACCGCCGCCGCCAATAACAAAAATGAAAAAATGGGGAATCGGACCTTATGTTGGAGTCGGTTTAAATATGGATATCAACGGTTCTAATATCCGAGCTGGTTGGAGTGTTGGAATTTCTTTACATTATGATTTGCTACAATGGCGAATGCCGTGGGAAAAATAGTTTATAAACTTTTTAGTTTATTTAATTTTAAAAAACGATAATGATCTTGTATTCTTTTTTCGCCTAAACTATAATAATTATTATCAATTTCCATCATTATATAATCACGGTTTGTATTGATGCAAGCAATTGCAGTTGAAAAAACACCAGCGGTGTTATCTAAAACTAATGCACCTTCATTTGTATATGTTCTAATTAAATATTCCAAAAGTGACACTGGTTTTTGACAAGGATGAAGTTGTGGTACATCTCTATCAAATTCTAAAATATTGGTTGGATAACCTGTAAATTTTTGTTTATATTTTTTATCACTATTAAGAATATTGTTTGTTCCACAATTAATAGTATCGTGTATTTGCTTGCCTCTTGTTCCTGCTTTATTCTTTTTATTTTTATTAACCAAAATTAATCCTTGAGGATTATAAATCATGTTATTTTTTTTAGAACCAGCACCGGCACCAGATTTTGAAAAAACACAAATATCTTCAAACACCAACATTGGTCTATAATTTGCATTAAGAAATCCTGTTGGAAAAGATTTTTTCCACATCCAAGAATATTTGTATAAATCAAGTCCTGATGTGATCAATTTACTTGTAAATGGTTGATTTGCAAATAAAACAATAGCACCTTTTGGTTTTATCAAACGAATATATTCTTGCCATAGTTTTTCTAAATCAATAATAGATTTATCAAAATTCAACCTGGTTGTGTTATACGGCAAATCACATAAAATTAAATCGACAGATTCGCTTGAAATATTTTTCATATGTTCAAAACAATCACCTAATATAATTTGATTCATATCGATTATTAATTTGTTTTAATTTTTTCTTTCGTTGATCTTTATCAATTCTTGATTTTAAATTTATTGGATAAATTTTATAATCAACATTTTCTTTTCTTCTATAAAAATTTCCATTGTTATCTCTTCCACTTTTTTTACCTGTAATATCAACAAAATGAAAAATATCATTGTTTTTAAAATCACTTATATTTTTGCAGCCTCTATCGTCTAATGCATCATAAACTTTTTTACCATCTATATAAAAACGTTTAATTGTACCTTGAAAATAAGAAGATTTGTCTTCACAATGTTTAATTGTTGCTGCATCATAAAGATTATGTAATAAACCATTTTCTAGTAAATATTCATATCCATCAAAAATAATATGATAAATTTTCATTTTATTTTTTTCAATAAATTCATATAATTCAGAAAAATCCTTAAAATCACTTTTAAAAAATTTAGAATCATTATTTAAAATCAACACCAAAAAATCATTGAATGATATTTTACATTCAACATCACCAAATTTATAAATAGTCATTTTGCTATATTTTTTAAAGAATCTTCATAAAAATTCTTATCTAATTCACTTCCAATATAATTACATTTTTTGTTGATACAACCTTTTGCTGTCGTGCCTATTCCCATAAAAGAGTCAAAAATTAAACTACCTTCTGGAAAATAAATACTAATTAATTTTTCTACTAATTCACTCGAATACACCGCTTTCAATTTGGTTTTAAACCCATCATTATTTTTTGCTTCAATTATATTGGTATAATTTTTATAAAAATTTTGACCAGTTTTTTCATTTACTTTACTTATTTCTTTATTTGTTTTAAAAGTGTGTAAATAATCTTTATTTACAATTATATAAATCAATTCACACAATCTACTCAACTTGGTTGGTGATGTTTGGAATGGTATACTGTGCGATTTTTTCCATACAATAATATCTGCTAATGTTAAATTTGTTTCATTGTGTATTTTTGAAATTAATAATGTAGGCAAAATTGGATTTTCATTATGATATGAAATATTATAACAAATAACACCATCAGGTTTAATAATTCTTTGAAATTCCTTAAATTCTTCTGTTCTAATTCTCAAATACTCTTCTTCACTTAAATTATCTTTATCACTGTAACCATTATTATAATAACAATCTGTTCTTTTAGTGGTCAAATTATAAGGTGGTGAGCAAATGATACCATCAACAAAATTATTTGACATTCGTTTCATTGTTATCAAATTATCTTCATTATAAATTTTATTTATTTCTATCATTAAATATTTTTTTTAATTCGTTCCAACCTTTCTTTTTAAAATACTCAATTGTGTTTTGTTCTCTTTTAGTGTCGTGTAATATTATTTTATTTGTGATACGAGAAGCAAATTCAACAGTATTAAATCTAGATTTATCTTCAAATCCCGGGCACTCCCAAAAACCCACACATTCAGCATTTTTAGACAGAACTATTGTTGAATTACCTGGTCCAAATTCTAAAATATTTTTAGGTTTCAAATCACACAACAATCCATTCAAAACAAAATATTCTGTTTTTTTAAGTGACCATTCTGTTGACAATTTATTAAACAGTTCAAAATATTCTAACATTTTTTAATTCCTTCATAAATTAAATAATCCCTAAATCCTGGTAAATCTGTTACTTGACTTTGATAATAGTTAAGTAGTCTCATTTTATTATTATAAATATTTTTATCTAATTTTATGTTTGACAAATCAAAACACCAAACATTTTCGGTAGCATTTTTAACCATTCTATTAACCGATTTGTGTATTATATGTCCATATTCTCCATTTTCATTATGTGTAACAATTTTTGAATATTTTCTTTCACTAATTATTTTTCTAAGTCTTTCTGTTACTTCAATTTCATTATATTTTATTTCATTTAAATCATCAGGATATCCTAATATTTCATATTCTAAAACACCAGCATTTTTAACAATATTTTCAAATTCTTTAACTCTAATTTTTGCATCATTGTTATCTCCAGAACCATCTGTAATAACAACAACTTTCCAGCCAGATTCAGATAACAATTGTCCGCCACCAAAAATCATTTCATCATCTGGATGAGCAACGATCATCAACTTATCTATGTTCAAAGATTTTTTATAATCATTAAACATATTTTTAATTTTTTGTTGATCTCGTTGACCATGAAAAAATAAAATTTCATTATCATTTATTGTATCATTATCATTATTATTATTATCATAACCATACATTATATCAAATTTATTTTGATTTAAAACATTTTGATATTTTGGTAAATAATTATTATCATTATAATCTTTTGATATCCAAGTTATAGGCAGAAATTTATTTAAATTATATTTCCAAAAAAGACAATTAAACAATCTTTCTTCTGCTAAAGCCATATCATCAATATAATTCGATGAATCTATTTCAATTAATTTTTGTTGTATTTCTATAACTTTATTAAAAAACCAAATTGATCTAAAATCGAACATATAAAAACCTGTTGCTACAGTAAAATTATTATTTTTTGTAATATTAAGTAATGAACCTAATTCTTCTCCGTGTCCTTTTTCTATTTTTTTACCATTTATAATTTTCCAATGTATTAAATTTTCACTTTTATATCTCATACATAAAGGAAAGTTTTCTAATTGTGATTTATATTTTTTAATATCATCTATATTTTTAGTAACTAAACAATCTCCATCAATCCAAACATAAATTTTATTTGGATCTTTTTTAATACAATCTAATGATGCATATATTTTGGCATAATACAATCTTGTATCTCTTCCAAATTTATGCTCCGTTGTGATATCAATCTTTCTGGATTTCATATTCGAATATTTAAATGTTATATCACAATCAAACCCATAAACAATAACTGGAATTTTTGAAAACTCAGTTAAACTTTTAACACAATATTCTAATGCTGGTATATAATTTTTATCGCCACCAGTTATAAAAACAACATTATTATTTTGTTCAACATTTTTTATCGATTGATTTTGTTTTATCGGCTGTTTTTGTTTTTTAATTTTAAGTGAAACATAAAAATATGAGTTTGCATATGTATACCATTTAAAATTATATTTCGTTGTCAAATAGTCTTTTAATTTTCCTTCAAATTCTCCATTATTAATTGAAACTAAATCTGGCTCTGATTCACACATTTTTATTTCTATCACAATTTCAGCATTATCAGATACTGCTTCAATATTATTAATTTGAGTTTCTATATCAAATAAATTATATGAATTAATAAAATAATAATCAATATCATTTTTTATAATATCAAAAAATATATTATGATCAAAATAAATTTCTCTTAACCGTTCTTTATCATTTTCATTAAATTCTGAATTAATAATTGATACATTTTTTCTATCTTTTTGATTATTTAATGAACTATAATAAATTGAATATGTGTTTTCCCAAATATTATCATATTTTCTATTTATTGTTGGTTCGTTTAAAATAATATTTTTTCTACGATATTCTACATTAGACCAAATTTTATCAAAATCCAATTCCCTATTTTTAGCTGTATTACTATCTTTTCTTATTCTTACATTATGAATAACTCTACCCAAATATAAAATTTTACCAAGTTCTTCAAATTTTAAAATTTCAAGTAAATCATCATGCTTTCCTAAAGTTAAATTCATATCCTTTTCAAATTGATAATCTTTCGGTAAAATGTTTCTGAACGATCTAAGTCCACCCCAAGTCTCACCAAATCTATAATTATCATAATTTATATAATATTTGTGATAATCTAAAAAATTTTTAAAATATTTATACATTTTATTATAGCGTGGTCTAATGAAACTTTCATTTTTAAAATTCTCATTATAGTGATTACTATTCGCATGAATTAAAACAATATCAGGATTGTTTACGAAGGTCTGAGCGAGAGTTTCTAATGCTGATGGCAACAGTATATCATCCGAATCTAAAGACACTATAAACTCACCATTTGCGTATTTATGAGGATTCCAATAAATTTCTCTTTTATAAGATTGTTGAATAAACTTAATTCGTTTATCTTTTTTTGTCCATTCTAAAATTTTATTTAATGTACCATCTTCACTAAAATCATCAGTAACAATCATTTCCCAATCAGTACACGATTGATCTATAACACTTTGTATTGTTTCATCTACATATTGTTCGGTATTATAAAAAGGAGTCACAACACTAAATTTAGGTTTTTTTTCTTCTTCTATTTTTATTTTTTCAGGTGAAATATTATTAATAATATCAAATGCTTTTTGAGCAGCGTTTTCCCATGTGAATTCATTTCTTAAAATTTCAGAATCTTTTAATGCTTTTTCTTTATACTCAAAATAATTAACATATACATCTCGCATAACTTTTGAAAGATCATCAAAATCTGGTTCTGCATAATTTCCTGGTAAAATATCATTTGCTTTTATTCCATAAGAACCATCGGCAGATGGAGCACCACCGCCATAACTTAATTTATCACCATCACTAGCTGTTTTTTCACCTATAATTTTTACAGGATGACCTTTATCTTTTGCAAATTCTAATTGTGCGCCCCAATCCGAATAAATTGACGGTGTTCCACAAGCTAAAGCCTCACAAAGGGGGAGACCCCAACCTTCACTTCTCGCACAAGATAAATAAACATGACCATTTTTTAAATATTTAATATAGTCTTTACGATCTAAAAAATGTAAAATTTTAATTCTATCATCTTCTAAACCATAATGTTTTAATCTTTCTTCTGTTGAGGACAAACCATCAATTGAAAATGGATTATCTACAGATAGAATCAAATCAACAGGTTCATCTTTAGAAAAGGTTTTTAAAAACGTTTGAATAAGTTCTGTGGTTGCTTTTCTATAATCCCAACGACCAAAAACGATAAATTTAAAACGATTATCATTATAATTTTTTATATTAGAATCAAAAACATCTGGATGAAAAACTTTTTCATCAACAGCTTCAGGAACAACAAAAACTTTATCAGCAGGAAAACCTTGTTCTATTGAACATTGCTTCTGCCATTGTGACGGCACCCAAAGCTGATCATATTTTAATAATGTATTCCAAAATTTAACAGGCTGTCTTGTTGATTCCCAAACATTATAAGCAATTTTAAAATCGTTTCCATACTTATCAAATTGATAAAAATAATGATGATTTGTTTCATTTAAAACTAAATGAATATCTATTTTTGATTCTATCTTAGATAACTCATACTCCCATAATTTACCATCATCCATTAAAGTTTGTTCACAAATCAAATGCCTTTGATATGCACTCAAATTTTTTTCTCCTTTGTGTGGATCTTTTGATAATCCATTCCAAGAATCACCAACAGTAAAATTTCTTATTTTTAAATCTGTTAATTTACTTAAAGCTGTAAAAAATTCTCTAGAATGTGCATTATATCCTGTGTTGCCAACAAAACTCGTATGAACTTTTATCATTCATTTTTGTTTATTTTTTCAATTTTATTTTTTCTATCAATTTTTCCTAAATTGAAAAATTTAATTAATTCTTCCTGTTCTTTTAATAATATATTTGTTGCTTCTTCTTGCCGTTTTTCTTTTTGAAAAATAAAAAATTCTTTTTCAAGTTTTATTTTTAACTTATCTTCTCTAAAATAATATGTTATTGGTTTTTTCCATCATTAATCCATTAAATTGAGAATTGTGTAAAACTAATAAATCATCTCTTTCTAACGTATCCCAACTTGAAAATTTCCATCTCTCTGGTGTTATTTTAATACTATCAATAATATTTTTAATTATATTATCTTCTACTTCAAAAG
>Ga0114951_10003445_pt1 | contig 16355 bp, 5 predicted proteins | sample AM7aDNAmetaG_FD_88677 | JGI IMG/M metagenome (GOLD analysis project Ga0114951, IMG submission 88677) | Freshwater microbial communities from Finland to study Microbial Dark Matter (Phase II) - AM7a DNA metaG | ecosystem: Environmental > Aquatic > Freshwater > Lake | place: Finland: Lake Alinen...
CGTTATTTCCTGAGTCACCTTTGATGTTATATAAGCCTGATTCGTTATTCTTTGCCCTAAGAGCCCCACTAATCCCGTACCAATAAACGGGTGGAAAGCGTTACTCTGCAGGTCTGTGACCGTGAATTTCTCAACATTTTGCAGTAAAAGGCTTTCGTTCCTGTTTAAAAGAAGATTTCCTCTGATATCGTAAGAAATGTCGTCTATCTGATCCATTCCTACACATTTCGGGCAATAAGGGCTTAAAGTCTGATAAGATATCTCAAAATAATCTTCAACAGCTTTCCATTTATTCCTAAAAACTATCATCTTATTCGTCTTTGACTGCGGAGGCTGGGCTGAATCAAATAAAATGGTGTATTCCGTTTTTGGCACTAAATCATCCGAGGCATACAGGTCTAAGTTGGAGGATGCCAACGGCTTAGTGAACTTTATCGTCTTTCTGTCCGACGCCAAAGACACAGGTTCCCTGTAGACCTTATGGTCGCATACTGTGGCTATATTTAAGTCGTAGGACATAGTGAATGTATTTAGTTATTAAAACATTATTATTTCCATAGAATAAACGCCACATTTACTTTATCGGCATTAATATACGCGTATCTATCCAACTCGCCTGGTGTGACTGTCGATGTTGAATCTTTTTCAAATTGAAGGGCATGATTACCCATAGTCAGAATATCACTATTAAAAGCGGCATTCTGATCAAGACTTGCCGATCTGGTTACTGCTAATGGAACTTCAGTCGGAGCAGATACTGCAGGAACTGATGCTGATGTGTCTGCAGCGGCTGCAAGAAGAGCAGGGTCTTGACCATAATACCATGTGGCCGACGAATCCGCAGCAGGTTTATATGTTCCAGCACCCGCATAGGTATTAGAGACAATCGAGGAAGGAAGAACCTGACTTGTCTTAAGAACCCCCATGTCTCGGCGGTCTACAGCAGTGTGATTTAAATTCCACAAGTTATACGCCTGCTCCAATGTACCGTGATACTCAGTTGAGGCAAAGTCAGAATTCCAATTCGCATTATTCTGTTGTATAGCAAATTGAATAACCTCTTTGTCCTGAATCTGTATGGCCAGATCCACATTATCCGCAGGTTTTTGTGAAGGAACATAAGTACCAAAAGCATTCTTCCTATAAAAAAGAGGGTTAGCAGCCTGTTGAGCAGCCGACGTCCCTGTAGTCCTCTGCGTCTGGGTTGCTGCAGGGGTTTTATTCGAGTCTGCCGGCGCAGTTGTCGTACGGGTTAAGCCTGGAGTAGTAACTGCCTGTCCGTCTGAAGGTCGACCCAAGGACGTAGCAACAGCCCCTGTCACAGGAGGTAAAGGCGTACCTCGCTGCCTTGCATTCCAGTTACTGTAATTATTAGCGGCCTGATATTGCTGTAATTGAGTCAGCCCTGCAGGGGAAGTAGTATCACTTCTTCCCATAGCCTCAACAGTAGCGGCATTGGGGGTATAGACTTGCGAAGTAACACCGTTCACAGTCACCGTCGTAACCGTCCCCGTATTAGGTGGAGTTGCAGGAGGCACCAAGCCGGACTCTACAATAGATGAGGGCGTCGCGGTGGCACTTAAAGGTAAGTCATTAACAGCGTAATAAATAATGCCATAATCCCCATCTTTATGGGTGACCGTAAAATCAACAACCCATTTAGGTGCATCTAAGGGCAATTCTCCTAAGAGACCCAAATTCTTAGAATTTTGAGCCGCCTGAAAACTCTGAGCAGCGGCCAAAGATTCCTGGAAATTCTCAGCACCCAAAGCCATAGCGGCATCATAGTCCCCCCTAGCCGTATCCTTTTTAACATCCGTATCAGTAGCAGGAGGTTTAGTTACCCCAGGGCATACAGGTAAATCCATATATTTTGCACTTTTTATTTTTAACAGTTTACTGAAAGCTTGCCCTAAAGTGGGCATCTGCACACTAAAAGCAAAAGAATCCCCTATGGCACTCATGACACTGGCAACATGGTCCGTAGCGGACTTCAATGACTTACTCGCAGGCTGCCCAGGGTTTGCATTTTTATTTATATACTTAGACCCTGAAGGCGACGTAGCTACCACAACTACCTGATTAATATATTTCTCTATTTGAGGGGTAACCTTAACGTCGGATAGGGCGCCTCGATGTATCTTAATAATCCTTTCAATGTTTTTTAAATTTGGTATGCATGCAGGGTCACTGTAATTCAACTTTTTATATGTGACAGATTTACCCTGTTCTACAACTGTCGTATCTTTATTTAATTCAGGGAAAGATTGAGCATGCGCCCAGAAAGCTTCTCTAATTCTTACCAGAGATTTCACCACCCATTCAGGATTATCAGGGAATTTTCTCGTTCCTGTTGCGGCATCGGTCGTGTAATTCTGAAATTTCTTTGCCAGGGCATATATAAACTGCAGATTTGTTTCTATACTTCTTGAAATAGAATCTTTGGCTATATCAGCCCTACCAACCAACGTACCTGATATGGCGTCCCCTACGGCAGAAAATATCTTCCCAGCTTTTCCTGCTACGCTTAGTTTTGCCTGATTTTCATTGAATTGAATCTCCAGCTCATACTGCTCAATCGTTTTCTTATAATCATTGATTATCCTAAGAGACTCACATAGTTCATTATCAATTTTATTAAGCTCAGCCTCTATGGCTACAAGCTCAGGATGCTTATTGTATAACTGGTCCTTATTATAGGAATATGTCGGAGGCGCAGCATGGTCAGACTGCTTTATATCCTGTTGAGCTAATTGCGGATCAATAGTTGCGTCTCTGCCGGCAGTAAGCCTGAGGTCTATGTATGCCTGATCAAGCGTCTTATAATAACGGGCTTTTACAATAGCTTCATTGGCCCTCAGATTCTGCACCCGCTCCGCTTCAAGGGCTATTCTGTTCTTAGCCTTTTGAACGCCGATCTCCAGTGCAGAAACACTGTTCCCCATAATCAGGTGATTATGTATAGCGACATCTTCCGAGGTAAGCTTTAATGGTGATGGTGCCATATATTCCTTATTTCTTTTTGAAGAGATTCGCTATAAAGCCTATTGCAGTCTCTGTTAAACCAATAATCTTTTGAGACGCCTCATCCCCGCCAGCGCCATATAGAATAACAAGCCCTATGGTAATACCGTCCGGGCCACTGAAGGCTCTTTCGGGAACCCCCATCTTCCGCTCTTCTTCCGTCAGAGGAGGCAGCTTAGCCCTTCTTATACGTTCCATAAGGACATCTACGCCACCCTGCTTCGGAGGGAGATTTAAAAAGGCGAATGAAGGGCCAAAAGCGAAATTCTGAAGCATGGAAATCAAATAAGCTATGACATTCACTAATTGAATGTAAGTATTTACCTTATCAATAAGCTGATTAACGAAAGCTATAAAGGCATCCGAAGCATTGGCCGTGCCACCTTTTAACGTGTTCAAAATCTTGTCGAAAAATTTTACTATTTCAGGTATCCACGGGACCATCAGATTCACTTGATAAACAGACCAGGTATTTAATTTTAAAGCCCCTCTCATTCCCGTCGTACTGAATATTGTGAACCTTCCATTAGCCTGCTCAACAACTTCTGTGGCATTGTAGGAATCATTACAAGTCTTTATGATTACCGAGGTTTCTTGTGAAAAAGGGCCTTTCAGCAGCATTGCCGTACTCGACTGTACCACATAGAATAGCTGGGATACTGGTTCATAAACATTAAGGGCAAATTGAGCTTCATTTAATTCCTGACTGGAATTTGCTCCTGCAAGAGGATCCGTTTTTCCTGTCTTCAATAAATACGCTTTACCTTTATAAAGCTTTATATCACTGTCAAAGTAGGTTACCGTATGATCAACCCCACCGACAACGACCTTGGATTTACCCTTATTAAAACTAGGGTCTATATAGGCCGTAACTAACTTTTCAGGGAATAGCAGAGGTGCCCCAACAGCAATGTCTTTATTATTCTTCTGTGCCTGAGCCCTTCTCTCGGCCGCAGTATACTTAGTTTTACTGGTCCAGCTACTTCCTATGGAAGAAAGCCAGGCCTTGGTTACGGTAATCAACCCAGGCTGCTTTGTCTTTTTGTCATCTAAAAGGGAATCAGGAAAATAAGGCTGAAAAGACTTCTGTCCTCCTTGTACCCGACTCCTGGAAAGAACGAAGGTCGAAGCAATAAACGGGTTGTCCCACTCGAGCTTCACTCCAAAAGTCTGGGCCTCACCTACCACCTTGAATGCACAGGATCCTGTAAGATTACTGGGTGCAGGGGGCTCAAAATGCAGCCCGAAAAGTTTGGCGAATGTAAACATTCCACCCAGGGTCTTTAAAGCAGACCATATTTCATCGAGAGTAGTGGAGTCTATGAGAACAATGGCACCACCCATGTAGCTCAAATTAGATGTGAAGGGAGGGGCATTCTTATCACTCTTGTTATGCAGCATGGCATTCAACTGGCCAAGGAAGGCCTGGTAACCACCATAAGACCTTAAAAACTTCTCCATTCTGTTATTACTGGTAGGCTTCTCGAAAAAAGCCTCAGGAGCAATCATCGTTATATACACGCCGGCTTTCAAAGCCTCATCAGCAAATTTCTTTATCTGCTCCTGCACAAGAGTGATGATACTCTTCATAAGCATGGAGAAGGAATTAAAACCTTCCACGAAAAGGCTGAGTATGGTAAGGACTTTACCCAGGATGTCTGTGATAGTGCCTAAAGTTTTTAAAGTTTTCTTCAAAGGGCCGGGTTTTTCCTCTGTTCCCACCAGATTTTTTAGCCACACAGGCACGCCTAAATTCACGGACTCTGATAAAACATTCCAAGTATCTTTTCCAATAGAATCCTGACCGGCTTTAGTCGCTTCATCGTCAAAATTAAACAAGTCTTTAAAGATACCCCCACCAAGCTCAGACACATCCGTTGGAATCTGATTAACAAATTTCTTTAAATTTGCCGTATCAACATCAAGGCTATGCGAGGCATTAGCAAGATCCTGTGCCAGAAACATCTGCTGAGGGGAATTAAGTATAGGCAAGGCTTCCGGTGAGGCCACAGGTTGAGGGACCGTCGAACTGGCAATAGAGGGCTTAATATACGGGTAAGCCTTAATAATTCCTTTGAAGTCTAATTGGGTTGCCATATTTTTTAGAATTTCTTTAAGGTTTCAATCTGTTTTTGAATTTCTTCAGCCTGACCTTTTGCAACATGTCCGAAAAGGGCGCCTAAATCAGTAATGGCCTGAACAAAAACATTTGTACCAGGGCCAATCTGCCAGAACAACTCCTCTTCTTCTGTAGAGTCTATATCAGGCTTTTGTTGATACTGATTGCTGCCTGATTCGACGCCATTATCTGTTCGATCTGTTTCAGCTTCGCGTAGCATCCCTGTCTCCTATTGAATCTGTTATTTGCCCAGGCATATATGTCGCCGGGATCTCCTGTACTTGTCCTTAACAAGCCCTCATCCAGGATATCACCTTTAACCGTATTTTCCCTTGAACTTAAATAAGGCAGTCGAGTATGCCACAAGTAACCTGTACGGTCGTATACAACGGGCAACCGATCATTCACATTCCTGTCTGATATGGTGCTATAAGACACATATAAACTCCCTAACCCTTTGTATATCGTGGCATCAGTAGGATAAGCCCAGCCCTCAGAATTAACGAAATACTGGTTCGGTACATCTTTATACTGTGCCCCATGTACAGCCATTACGCCTGAAGAGTCAAGGTTTATGGCAGCCGTCATATCTTTAACCTGATAAAAGTCATTGTACAGATACTCATTATGAAAACTGGATGAATCAATATTCGTCCAATCTATCTTGAGACCCGTGGGGCTTACCGTATAATAGATGTCTGTAATGTAATCTGTGTTATCGTTCCTGATAACAAATAAAGGCGTGGGGGCGATAGTGAATGTCGCATCGTTTTTAAGACTGTAGGCATTCGACACAGACGGATCCCAACCAGTCCATGTACCCCCTTGATTAGAGCTGTCCTGATTTACTACAGGCGGAATAAACGGGTCGGTAGATAACTGAGAAATAAAAGAAATTGCAGGAGTGTTTAATATCCTGGCATCATCCCCTACATAAGTAGTGAGAACAAAGGAATCCGTACCATCGAAATAAAATTCATCAGGGTCCACGCTGGCTTTATTGATAGGCCATACCCATGTCCCGTCAGAAGGATCCTGAAGTATATACAGATTATTCGATATAGCGTTGAGAGCGTTGGTACGTGCAGTAAGGGCATTATTACATGCATCCGTAGCATGCGCGTAGGACGAAGATATCCCAGGCTCACTGGTAATTACGCTAAGGGCATCTATCTGAGTGTTCAGGCTATCAACTTCCTGATACAGATAGCTCAACTCACGCGTCAACGCTGAAGAGAAATCAGCATACAAAGGAGATATGGACCTGAGAAGTTTATTTGTGTTACCTGGTGGAAGCATAGCAAGTAAAGCTGTTGATTCATCTTTATCAGGCGTAAGCTCCCATAGATCCCACACAAACTCAGGGGAATAAGCAGTCCTGTCCCAATTTCCAACATACGTCGAGTCAGGAGAAAAACCTAACTTAGACATGGCGTCACCATAAGGGGCGTCTCCTTCAGATAGGCTAAGTACATTCACCTTGGCTATAGAATCCGCTCGCAGCACAAGAGCTGTCCTGTACCCATAAGGTTCCTCAGGGTCAACAACAGTCTCTGCCCTGACTATTAACCCAGGCATATTTGACGACAACCGCTGGGCTATATCTGATGCGGACAATTTGGAAACAGACGTAGTGAATAAGGAATAAGGTAACCCTGGGTCCATGAAAATGTATTTACTTATAGTAGTATCAGAGCCTGACCCCGACCAAACAATTCCGTCAGACCGAGTCATGGAACATTTAAACATGTCCCCCGAGCTCAACCCGAAGTCGTCATCCAACTCCCCAACAGCCTTAGGACCTAAATAGCCGTCATCATCATATAAAGGAAACCCTGTTGATGCAAGATATGGCAATTTTCTTGCGTAATAAGAGTCATACAAAGCCCTATATTGAGGCTTAAGTTTCTTAGGATATTTTCTCCTGGACGGCGGGGCAACAAAAGGCTGCTCCAATACTATGGAGGAATCGTTTACAACACTGGCAATTTTATACTTCACAGTGGAATCAGCTCTCGTTATAAAGTCGCCCGTTTTAAGCTTTTGAGTCCACAACTGATTTCCTACCCCAGTAATTTCCTGACTATTGTTAGTGAAAACGGCACCATTGCTGGTATAATAACCCGTCAGAGGATTAACCTGCATAGGCTCGTAAGACGTGTATCTCATATTAGGAAATATTCTACTTACGGTCTTATTGGCACCTATCTGCTGATCGTCAGAAAAAGTCCCATCATTGTTAAACATTTTAAGGCCGGTTATGGACAATATTTCCGTCCCATAACTATCCAGTCTCTTCTGAAAGAAGTCATAGATGTCCTCGAAAACTCGGCACTCTATCTCCGCATCCTGACGTCTGTACTCATCACCTGAAATACCCCCGGAACTCGGACCCGAACCCTCATCACCAGAGACTTCTCCACCCTGGCCGACATTCCCATTTAATTGATAGGCCTCATCCTTCATTCTCGGTATGGTCACATCATTAAAAAACTGTCTGCGGTCTAACACCTGGATATAAAACTGATCGAGGTTATCAAATTCAAAAGAAGCCTGCACTTTAGACTTTGCAGGCAGGGACGTGAAATACTTAAAAGTATAGGTTACCTGGGTGGTATCAATAAAACGGCGCCCTAAATAATCCATGTTATAACGATCATAACGTTTTATAGGGTCTTTCAACTCTACTGCCCCAGAACTGTTTATGCTGAAATTGGTGTTATCTACGTATGTAATAGAGTTTGTGCTGTGCCTCAAATTGTAATCTGCGTACAGGACAGTATCGTAGCCAGTGTAAGTAGTAAGAGCCGTCACAGGTCGAATCTTATTTGCTTTCCACGACGAAGCGTCTGTAGCCACATGCAAATCAGGTATTCCGGAAGAATCAATTGCCGAGGCTAAAGAGGCTACGGTCAGATTACCGTAATTAAAAGCCGTACTGTCAATGCTAAGTGCAAAAGTATCCGACGCAATGTCATAAATACTATTACTGTTATTGACGACACTCAAATGCAGGGCAGGCTGGCCAGTCAAGGTGATCGCAGGTAAGGCGGGCACTATGACCGTGGCGCCCTCATTATAAATAGGCGTCTCACTGTATGTGACGGACGACAGATAGCCACTGTTAGTGCAGTCAGTGATGACCTGAGAAGTAAGGGACACCTGAGTGTCTGTACCGTCAAAGGTGGCCCCTGTAGCAACATATATCTGATTCTGAACATTTATCAGAGTACCTGGGCGGAAAATATTACTGATATTCTTTTTAAGGAAAGGGATCTTTGAAGATCCTGAAATTATGGGGCCTGCGGAAACAGGCGAAGCAAAAAAGGATACAGAAGAATCCGATATGTTCAGATTAGGATTGACAATATCCTGTGTGACCGGGGTCTTCAAAATTATCTTAGTACCAAAACCGTCATAGCTGATAGAATCAACAACATTAAAAAATTGAGTCGAGGTATTAGGAAGATCTAAATTCAGCACAGCCCCAGGAACTACAGTAGGTGTGAGGTCGACCCCTTCAAGGTACATCGCCGTAGCGCCACTCTTAATCTCGAGGTAATTTATACTTACAGGGACGTACTCAACCGTGTCACTCGGGTAAGTGTAATCAACTACCACGACGTCTGAAGTACTCAAGCCGACCGCCAGGTTAGCCGCAGTCAAGGCAAGATTTATTGTGCTGCCTTCACCTACATAATTTGCAATGTCATAGTCCCTATTTCTGGACTCGTTATAGATCCTCAGAATGGTCATGTTCATGTTACCTAAATCAAAAAGCGTATTCGCCATCTGAAATTGGTAAGTATCAGCGTTTATGACTGACATTCTTGAATCATGAACAGTACAAAAGGAGACGCCGTCAGAATAAGTGATGTCATTGACCTGCTTAGACAGAACATTATAATTAACTGTATAGTTGGTTTTGACCGTCGGAGCACTCAATAGAGTAATCTTACCCGACAAATAACTGACGACATAATCGTCTCCCTCATCCAGATAACCGCCATCTTTTGCCAAAAATAAAGTGTACTGCTTTATTGGAAATAGCCTGGTGTTTATTACTGTCTGACCAGCATCTACCTGAATCGTATCCGTCTGAGATGCACCAGAATCCACCATGTAGTGTATCTCATAGATATCGTCGGGGCCTGGATGGTCCTGGCTACGTGGCTTGAATCTTCCAAAGTCAGGCTGGAAAATAACGTCATCAGATGAAGAAGGAGGGAATGTTATCTTCTGCTTCTCCCCGTTCAAATAAATCTCGAGGCCGTAGTCAATCGATGAATTGTAATTGACCCCGACATATTTTACAACGGGCTCATTGATTACAGTTTCTGTAAGTTCAACCATGCCCGAATAAGGTTCAAGAGCATAGTTTTTATAAAGAACCTGCGTTTTATCTCCAAGGGCTATTATTTCAGTACCCTGCATGATGCCAGTAATAGAATTACCTGAAGCATCCACCGCCTGAAACTGTCCGCTCTGTGTATCTTTGGTAGGAGGCCTTATAAAACCTTTACCCCCATTCCTGTAGGTAACATACTGCGGGCCCCTGATAGGCATGAAATTAGCGACATTCCTATGGTCTGGCGGAGGCGGAGGGGTATAAAGAGGATTATTGGTATAGTTTAAAACATAATCCTGATTGCCCTTAGGGTATAAATCCTTAACCGCATTGTTTATCTTGAGAGTTAAAGTCTCAGGATGAGGAACAACAGGGAAGGAGTACTGGAAAGTATCGTACTGAGTGGCCTTGGAAAAAATTTTATCGACCACAGAATTCACATCCATGATATCAGGGGCATTTGAGTTCAAAGAATGCGTGAACTTCAATTCGATGCCGTCAGATAAATCGGTAAAATCCGTCGATGACGGTAAGCCGTCCTTTGTTATTGCAGCATACTTCCACTTGGCCGACTGACTGTCATAAGTAACATTATCCCTGGAATACCTTAATTCAGCCCGCCCTGCAACCCACCTCTTTGCAACATAAGGCTCCCCTGAAATAGGGGTAGGAGGAGTAGAAGAACCATCATAAGGCGCCACAAGGGTAAGGTTGGGGTCTGATACAGTTGCGATACGGTAATACTGTAAGTAATTGTCCGTCCGTATGAAATCCCCAGCAGCTAAATTAGAAAACCCTGACCCATGGACATTCTTAGAACCTGTAGTGAAAAATGCCGTGCCTGTTTTCGTGTTGTTATCCTCATCGGGCTCAACGATATAGTCTCTTTCAATCAGATTGAAAGAGATTGGGTCTGCAACAGCATCGAAACTAACAGCATCCACTAATTCAAAGCTGGTTGTGTCTTTTATTTTTTTTATCTGAAGCGGCAGCGAATGAGCCGTTAAATTGTCCCCAGGATAGAGCATAAAGGCATTCGAGCCATCATACGGCGGATTAAAATGAAAATTTCCGACTATGCTCGAATCGTTGACGAATGTACCATATCCTGTAACAATGCTTTTAAAAGGATAGGAATAGGTACCATCCACATAGACTGGCCCTGTCGTCCTTGCGTTGTTTACCCCTGATTTTGCCCCACGCATCTCAAAGGTGCTTAAATCCAAGGAGACATAGCCTAAAATTTTGTCAAGACTGGTCGTCATTTAGTATATCCTTCCAATTCCTGGGGCTCCCGGTATAGGCACTGGCCCTGCAGGCGGAGGAGCCGCAGCTCCAATATCCGTCAATACTACAGTGCCAACGGTCATGATGTGCGTGCATATACCAAAAGCAATTGCTGATGCTATTTTTATTAGATCCTTACCTGCTATAAGTCTGAAGGACTCCTGAGCCATTATAAGCCCCATCAAGCCCGATGGAACAAGACCCACAATCTTACCCGTTCCACTCCCTGGACCACCCCCTATGACCGTCCCCTGAACAATAACGGTATTCATACAGGTTACCACGCCAAAGGATATCGAATCAAAAATTTTCTTCAAATCTTTACCTGCCACACCCTGAGAGGCCGCTTTACCAAGCATCATAAGAGACATCAAAGAGGGTGTAAGGCCTACGATATTCCCAGTTTGGGTTCCTGCTCCTGGACCCAACACAATATTGACACTATTTACGACAGCCACCATAGGTATGTACTGACACGTAGCAGAGCATACCGCCGATACAAGCGACATTAATTTGCTTCCGGCCACCAACTGGGACCCCGCTTTAGCCAGAATTAAGCCCTGCATAACGGGAGGCAGTAAAGGCATATTATGCTATTCCTACTTTCATTGAGCCTAAATAAGGAATACCCACAACAGGGTCGAAAGTACTCGGTATTCCAGGAAGACCCGTCACAGCACCGCCCAGCGGTGCCCCCAAGCCTACTCGAACAATAGGGGCTGTCACAGACACGGCAACCGTACCAGTGATGTTTATCGCTGTACCCGTCATGGATACCACACCAGCGGCGGTCGTAAGATTTATCGCCCCAGCCCCAACACTCAAGGTATAGCTACCCGTACCTATGGTGTTAGTGAAACTTCCTGCACCGATAGTATTGGAAATACCCCCCGTAGCCACCGTGGTAATTCTTTGTCCGAAAGTAAGGGTCTCCTTCAGATTACCGAGAACAATTAATAGATCATCACTGCCTGTAGCTATTTTAGTCTTCCTCGACCCTATAATTGAGTTCTTCTCTTTTATGATTGTTTCGGAAAAGCCCTTAAAGCCGCCGACATTCAGGCTCATGTCCCCTGCAACGCCTATGGAATATGTCCCGCCGATCTTTTCTTCCATGAATCCCGTAGATCCGACGGTCAGATTGGCGCATGACGAATTCTTATCTCCCGATACCGTTTCGGAGATATCACCTGTAAAAGTCTCCACTTTAGCAAAGCCGTCGGCGTCTTCCCCAGCAACGTTTATATAGATGCCATTCGAAGCTTCAATCTCAATACTACGGTTATTACGGTCCTGGTTATGTGACCCTATGTTCCATGTAACGCCCCCGTTCGTAGCCAAATCCCAGGAATTATTGGTGTCGGTAGAAGCCCCCCACACTTCTTTTAAACTTCCATGTGCTAAGAGAGACATAGACCGCCCGCCACCTAAGGGGTTATTGACTGAAGCAGGCAAATGAACATAATAATGGCCTTCTTTATCTACTCCAAAAAAAGCCTGGGTCTTTGTGCAATGAAGGGCATATGCCAGCCCTAAAACCCCTGGCTCATCCAGATTATTTAATTGAATGGCCTTTTCAAGATCGAAATTCCCTACATAGTCATTAGCGGCATTAAATATTCGAGCCTTAAGTGGAAACCCGTATTTCTGAACGTCCCTTATGTCAGATCCGACATAATTTCCCATGACCAAAGAGACAATCGGATCCCTATCTGATAAAGGGGAAGAACTGTTGATATCATTGAGGTCCGTTTTACCATTACCATACTCATCGACGTCCACCCTATATTCTGTGTAGTATTGTGTCTCGGCCGTTATCGGGTCCCCGTGTGGTACGATATAAATGTTGTCTTTCCCACATGACATTGAGACTGAGCTGCCGTAATTCTTTATTTTTTGGCCGTTATCATCATATACCCTCAATTTATTTCTTAAAATCTGGCCGATATTTATGGAGACACCATCAGCAAATGTATAATTATTTAAAGACGTGGCGATTATAGACTGGTCATCCTCACGCAAAACAATAGAATCATGTACGCCGTCTTTTATTTCTACATTCTTATTTACAAAAAGGCTTCCACCGAACTTTGAAGTAAGAGCACTGTCCCCCTGAGTAAGTTGTCTTTGTCCAAAATTAATCTCATTAACGTCCCCGGAACCGTCAGTCCCCGTAGCTCTTGCCTCTGCATTGGATTTAATCTTTACAGGATTATGACTGAGTGCTGCATCAAGACCCGTCGGCAGATAGGTTAATAAGATAGGAGAACCTTTTCCATCTCCCTCATCATAGAAGCCGAAAACACCAAGGGCGCCCTTTTCAGGCAAAGATCCGCCAAAGCCTTTAGGGTTGAATTGAGAAAAACTTATGGGAACGCCGTCTCTTTGTCCTTCATTTTTTGTGATGGACCAGTCAACGGTCACTTGAAGACGGGCAGGGTCAACGGCAACGATTCGTCCAATCTTAAGGTAATAATACTGGTTGACCGAATTAGCCTGACGAAGGTAATACGGCGTTTTTTCACCTGGACTATACTTCTTACTTGAAAACCCACCCGGGGTATTAAACGGCATAATTTATCCTTTATTTTCCAAAAGTCGATAAGTATTTACTAAGCACGGAATTTGTGAGGGCATTAACATCTCCACGATTATGAAGATCTGTGGCCATCAAAGCATCTGAGTAGAAATTACCTATAGCTGAAAGAATCCTTGCCTCATAGGCATTTTTTGCCGTAACAGCGCCACCTGTCAGCTGAATAGAATAAGTAGACGGGGTATTTATGCCTGTCTTATCTAAATACAAAGCATCGATAGACTGTACTTGTCTGTTTAACTTCACCAAAGGGTCTGAAGAAGATGGCGAAGGCTCAGGAGCTGGTACCTGAGCGGTAGTCGGAGGATAATGGCCGTGCTGACGCTTATAAAGCTCATCTGCTGCCGTAGGGCCTGCAGGTACTGGAACAGGCTCGGGCGGTGGAGTCACGACCTTATCTTGTTGGGCGGGGGCAGGAAGAGCCGTGGTTGCGGGGCTTGCAGCAGCTGGAGTACTTACAGGCACAGAATCTTTCGGGGCATCTTTTTTGCCCTTCTGAACCTTTTCCGCTACCGCAGTCTGTTGATCTATCTGAGCCTGTAGGTCTTCTTCAGCTGAAGTGAGATAAGTTGTGCCAGTGGTTGGATCCGTCCGGGTTCCTCCAGAAGACCCAGCAGCAGGAACAGGAGGATTCCCTGTAGCGCTTCCTTCTGTACCGCCAGTACCCGTACCAACAGGAGCACCCATTGGGCCTGTTCCTGCAGGAGCTATTGAAGGTGTAGGAATTAACGGACCATTGCCGGTACTAGCCACAGGGCCTAATGCTCCAGGCAACACTTCCATAGAAGACGGAACAGGGCTACCTGTAGTACCGTATGAAAGCCTGTTTATGTCAGTGTTAGTCTCAGCAGAAAAAGAATTAAAAGTAGCATTAGCGCCGGCATCCCCTACCAGACCCCCACCATAAAGGGTCTTCATAACCATTTGACTCACGCCTTCAGGATCACCAATTTTTATCTGTGATGAAGGGACTTTAAAGCCAATCTGATTGTCTGAAGAAGCCCCTACAATAGAAGCATTATCCCCAGAAGTAAGCGTCCCTTGTTCTGCGTTACCATCAGGGATAGGGTTACCTTGAGGATCTAAAACGCCAGAAGTTCTGTCCGTAAAAACACCCAAGACATTGGGGAGATTTCCATCACTACCTGGAAGCAGGAAAGAAGGAACCGCACCTTCCTGATTTTCATAAAATAGGACATTCATGGCATCCATCTCAGACGTGTAAACTGGTCTGGCCATGGTCGTCAAATAAACATCCTTCAGAACATTCACAGGAGTCTTTGAGTCAATGCAAAGGGCGTTTACCCCTCTTCCATAAAGAAAAGAGCCAATGACCCTGTAGCCGTCTTCGTCTGTAAAAGGCACAGAATTCTGAGTAACAACTCTTTGGTCCACCTTTAGTACTACGACAGACCCATCACTTGTTGTGGCGGTCGTCACGCCCTGACGTGGCGCTAATTCATAGCCGCCCTGCGTTATGGATATAATACCTTTATCCTGGGTCTGCTCAAAATCATAGATAGAGGGGACAGCTGATGCATCGGCTCTTTGTCTCCTCTGTATCTCTGTCGACGACAGTTTGTAAACATAGTCATTATAAACTACCACAGGATCGGAAGCATGTTTTCTAGGCTCATACATCTTCCTTCTCTCGGTCTCTAATCCCAAAGTAGTAGTAAAAGAGCCTCCATAATCAAAGGAATGCGATATAGATTTTACGTAATGAAAACTATCCCTATGTTCGATATAAATAGGATAGCCCATTCTCATCTCAGGGCGGCCAGGAATCTGTAGGGTACCTGACACCGTTTTTGAGTTAGCCAGGGTCATCTGACCTAAAGCCAGCGTACGGCCGACATGAGGGTCCCTGATATACTCGAACGCTATATTTCCAGCTCTTACACCAAATTTTTTTGCCAACTCTATGTCCATATGAAAGCCCACACCTTTTCCAAAAGGCGTGTCGAACATATGCTCTGCAAAGGCTGTCGTCACTGTCATGACTGACACGATACCTTCAGTATCATTACTGAAAGAACTGCCGATAATGTCCGAAGGAAGAATAGTGTAGGGTAAAATTCCTTTGGTATTCAGATTATAAAAAGGTGGCTTAAAAACAAAGTTGCCGTTCGTATCTTGGAAAAACTCATAGTGGCATCTGTTTTTTATGCCTATCGCAATGTCTAACTTAGTCATGTATTCCGACATCTGAAAATCACCCATTTTTGAAAAGTCAAAAAACAAGGTGAACTCCCTTAAGAGTTTGGTATCAAGAGACTGAATAGGCCCCAACCTCTTCATGGCTTCGGCATTCTCAGAGTCATAATTCGGATTTAAAGATTTTTCCCCTGGCAGTATTATCTCCAGGCCATTCGAATTCACTCTCTCACCCTGCAGACCATACATCTTAAGAAGATTTGAAGAAGATGCAAAACGTGAGTTCCAGTAAATGTTAATCTGATTCAACACCGCAGGCGAAAAAGTCCCTGCCGGATAAATTTCATTCATAGGAGTCATCTGGGCGACCCATGCAGGGGTAACGAACTGGCTCATACCCATATAGGTGTTTAAAGTCGAGATTACCTGAAAAGGATTCGACTGGTCGAATATAGTAGAGTAGGCTGTCAGCTTCTGATATCCTCCAGCCACAACATTGCTGTCCACGCTTGGGTGAACGTTCAACGTGCTGTATGCCCACCAATGCAGGACATCCACACAGCTGAGGCTAATCTTATAAACTCCGCCCGTGTAATGTTCTTCTACATGAGAAATTAATCCCCAGAAAGCCAAATAGTATTTAGGTTCCCCATCAACTAAAAAGCGCCCTTTAAAAAAGATTTTAATTTCCATCATAGGGATAAATAAAGGCACCCTATTAACTGCTCCTGAGGTATAAGCCGTCTGCCGCACATCTACAGGATACTCCACCCAATAGGCGGAATTAGGCCCATAGATAGGGGTCACGATTTCAATTGCGGCAG
>Ga0114951_10003447_pt1 | contig 16351 bp, 3 predicted proteins | sample AM7aDNAmetaG_FD_88677 | JGI IMG/M metagenome (GOLD analysis project Ga0114951, IMG submission 88677) | Freshwater microbial communities from Finland to study Microbial Dark Matter (Phase II) - AM7a DNA metaG | ecosystem: Environmental > Aquatic > Freshwater > Lake | place: Finland: Lake Alinen...
GATAATAGGAGTTTTTATCGATGATCCGCTTTTCTTTCGCTCCACCGTAATATCCGTCACCGCCGTTGGCACCGTCAAGCCAGACTTCGTAAATAGGTCCGTAATTTGTCAGAAGTTCGCGGAGCTGATTCATATAGTAGGTGATATATTCCGGATGTGCATAATCCTTGTTATTGCGGTCCCAGGGCGATAAGTATACCCCGAATTTCAGGCCGTACTTTTTACAGGCTTCGGAATATTCCTTCACCATGTCGCCCTTACCATCTTTCCAGGGAGAATTTTTCACCGAGTAGGAATCATTAAATTTCGATGGCCAAAGGCAAAATCCGCAATGATGTTTTGTAACCAGTATCAGCCCTTTAAGTCCACCTGCCTTTGCTGCAGCTGCGATCTGGTCGGCATTGAATTCAACCGGATTAAAATGTGCTGCTGGCTCATCTCCATAACCCCATTCCAGGTTTGCATAAGTGGTGGTGGAAAAATGGACCAACCCAAAAAGCTCAGTTCTATGCCACTGCATCTGGCCTTTACTGGGAATCGGTCCAAATGGTTTGGGTGCATCCTGCGCAAAAGAATAGTTCCCGGCTGATACTATCAGAAGGGTTGCGACGATTATTGAAAGGCGTTTTAGTTTCATATTTGATTGTTTAAATAGCTGACAGCTTAACTGAAATTGTTTGGCCAGGCTTGGTTTCAACCTTTTTCAGGATTCCCTTGTATCTCAATGTGCATAATCCTCCATTCCTGGATTGTACAGTGTAGTTATCCAGCTGACTATCTTTCCATACCATGCCGATAACAAAACCTCCGCGAGCAACAAGGCCGCTGATTTTGCCATTCGTCCAGGCAGCAGGTAAGGCTGGCAGTAGTACGATCTCACCCGTGTGGCTCTGCAGCAGCATCTCAGCAATGCCCGCTGTGGCGCCGAAATTGCCATCGATCTGGAATGGCGGATGGAGGTCGAAGAAGTTTGGGCTGGTGCATTTAGTCAGGAGCACATCGATCGCCTTTTTTGAGTTATCCCCATCACCCAAACGAGCCCAGAGATTAACCAGCCAGGCGGCGCTCCAGCCGGTATGACCACCCCCGTTGGCAAGTCGGAACTCAAGCGATTTTCGCGCTGCTGCCTGCATTTCAGGAGTTCCGGAAGTGATTTGCCGTCCCGGATGAAGGGCAAAGAGGTGCGACATGTGCCGGTGACCAGGTTCCGGTTCGGGAAACTCAGCCGGCCACTCCATCAACCGGCCATCGGAACCGATCTTAGGCAATAACAGGTTCTCACGCGCCTCAATAACTTTTTTTGTGAAAGCATCACTAATGCCCAAAATCTTAGCAGATTCAATGAGATTAGTGAATAGATCCCATATCACTTCCTGATCATGAGAGGGCCCCATGGTGAGATATCCCGTACTGCCATCAGGTGCCTTAAAAGCATTTTCAGGAGAACTTGCCGGGCCCGATACTAACTTGCCGGATACCGGATCCTTAACCAGCCAGTCGAGGTAAAACTCGGCGGATTCTTTCATTACAGGATAAACTTTCTTCAGATATAAAAGGTCTCCTGTAAAAGCATAATGTTCCCATAGATGCTGCGCCATCCAGCCTCCCGCACCCAGATGCAATCCCCAGCTAGGCGATTCACCCGGTGCTGTGAATCCCCAGACATTTGTGATCGGGTGAATCGCCCAGCCATGGGCATGGTAATGAACCTGCGCGGTTCTCCTGCCGGGTTCAACAACCGATTCAATCAGATCGGTCAAAGGCATCTGACATTCAGATAAATTGGTCACCTCAACCGGCCAGTAATTCATCTGAACATTGATGTCGGTATGATAATCGCAATTCCATGGTGTTTGAATGGAATTCGCCCAAATTCCCTGGAGATTGGCCGGCAAGGATCCAGGCCTTGATGAGGAAATCAGCAAGTAACGTCCGTATTGGAAATACAATGCCGCCAGGCCGAGGTCAGATTTGTCAGTCTTAAACCTGAGCAGGCGCCGGTCAGTAGGTACCGTATCAGTATATCCAGCCGGATTCAGGTCGAAATTCACACGGTTCATCAGGTTCTGGAAATCACTTTTATGCCTGGCCAACAAATCAGAATAGACTTTCTTGCTTGCGAGATCGATATGCTCAGCAGTGATTTTTGCGAAATCATTACCCGTATAGGTCGGTGGTTTCAGAAGGTAGTCAGTTGCTGCTGAAAATATCAGGGTTACGGCATCAGCATTTTTTACAACAATCGTATTATCCTTTAATTCAACTGTGCCTCCGGTATTCATTGTTTTTAACCGCGCCATCCACTTCATCCCATTCCCGTCGGTACCGTTGTTCATCTGTCCGGTCATCACCAGCTGCCCGTCTTTTACCGTTGTTGAAAACCGCTCGGGCCGGTTGAGGGTTCCGGCAAAACTGATGCTTCCTTTTTTATCAGCAGTTAAACGAACAATTAATACCTGATCAGGATAACTCGCAAATACCTCGCGTTTATAACTGATTCCGTTTTGCAGATAATGTACCCTTACAACAGCATCTGTCATATCCAGCTCACGATAATATTCTGACCAATTTGATTTTGTTCCGAAATCCAGCCAAAGATCACCCAGAGTCTGAAAACATCCGAATGGAACATTTGCTCCATTGCCGCTTCCTGAACCAGCTCCCTTGCAAACCTGCGTTTTTTCAGCCAACTGGTGAGCTTCTTTGTATTTTCCCTTGAAGAGAAGTGAGCGGATCGAATCGAGATATTGAAAAGAAATCGGATTGTCATTATCCGTTGGGGAACCTGACCACAGCGATTTTTCATTGAGCTGAATCCGCTCCTTATTAACGTCTCCGAAAACCATGGCTCCAATACTGCTGTTCCCGATTGGTAGCGCCTTGAGCCATTCGACATCATTGTTCCATCCATTCTTGCCATCAGCTATTGAGGCATCGGCCGGCACGGTATACCAGAGCCGCAGGTTTTGATCTTTCCTGACCTGATCGTTTCTGAATCCGAAAACAATAACTAACAGGCTGATAAGCAATAGTTTGTATTTCATGGTTTTCTGCGTTTTGAGAACCTTATATTACTGATTTTCGGATAATGTTGCAACCATTAGTATACTGCTATGATAATGACATTGCCAAACTTAACTTCGTTGCCAATGATGGCGCGATAACGGTAAATTCCCTGAGCCAGATAAGCCTTGAACGGAATAGTCCTGGATTCGCCGGCTCCGATATACCCGTCAAATACCCGCGAGATAAGTTCACCGCTTGCAGTGTATAGGTCGAGTGTTGCTTGCGAACCTACATCAACAGCGATTCTGAAGCTAACCGGTCCAGGTGATGGATTTGGATAGACGTTCAGAGTGAATCCGGGATTAAAATCAAGTGTAGCCCTGGCCGGATTTGGCGACAGGCTGAAGTTGGAATTTTCTTCGCTGAAGAATGCTTTTACTTCCTTGGTTCCGGCTTCAAGGATTCCAGTGGTTGTTGTTTCAATCATGCTCATGGTAATGTTGGCAACCAGGTCCTTGCCTGTTACTACAACCGGAATAAGCGAATTGTTGGAAGGATCTGTCAGCAATTGGCCTTCAACATAGAAAGTCGCGGTATTTGCCGCCTTGACTTTACCCGCCAGGGCTGCTCCGCCTTGGATTGTTGCTGTCAGGGTAACCAGATCGCTGTAATGAGTGAAGGTCTTTTTATTTACGGTGAGGTCGGTATTGAGTCCTTTCACGAAAATGTCGGCTTTCGTATATGCAGTGTCGTTAACCGTATAGTTGTTAATATCAGCACCTCCAAGAATGAAGCCAGTTCCCGTCACAATTTTGTCGGTTCCGGCATCGGGAGTATCAAAGGAGGCAATTCCACCGACAAGATTTACTGACTCACCGCTGATGACACCACCCAATGACCGGGTCAGAATTTCAGCATCGGTAGTTCCGTCGTAAACTTTGCTGGAGACTGTGAAAATTCCAATCAGCGGCTTCGAAGTTATAATTCCGAAATCGATTGTTTCAAAAGTGATAAGGTAGTTATTTCCATTGTTTCCATCTGATACACTGCCTGTAGGGGTCAGTCTTTTCCCAGCTCCGATATTCTTGTCTGCGTAAGTCTGAATAAATGCACTTGCGTCGTTTTCAACCAGATCTGGAATTATGGAAGGTGTTTTGGAAGACTGGGTATTTCCGTTGTAAACTTTTAAATCTGGAACTGCAGCAACAGTGATGGCTTTTTGAGTAATTGATGCCTTGGCGGTAATTGCACTCTTAAACGAATACTTCTGAGCATCAGGCCCCGTGATCTTAATTCCGTCAACGATTACCATTTTATCCGTACCAACATTTTTGTTCTCAAAAGTTGCCTGGGTATAAGTCACCTTGATAGAATCTTCGGGCAAATGGTTATCTGTTATCAGGATGGAAGCCTGGGTATTACCATCATAAACCTTATCGAAGGCAGTAAGGGTTATAATCAGATCAATAGGCTTGATCTTAACAGTCAGGAGGGCTTCGGAGCTTGTGTCAGGAGGAGTACATAGTCCGCCAACAATCAGTCGATATTTGTATCCGTTCATCGAGGCGGCTGGTGATGCCAGCATTAATGAATCGGTTAAAGCACCTGTGTATACGCCGGAATCACTGATATTGGTGAACCCATTTCCATCATTCACCTGCCATTGATAGGTGAGGTTGTTTCCAACAGCTTTCACACCGAATCCTGCCGATTCCGGATAAGTGACAATCTGATCTTTCGGTGATGATATTACCAGAGTGGCTGAACTGATTTCAACAGATGCCGTGGTCTTGAATTCATTGCACCCACCCCAGGCTGCGATGGTATAGGTTACCAGATAAATTCCAGTCTTACTTGTAGATGGGGTTATTTTACCTGTCGATGCATTGATCGATAATCCATCAGGTGACGAAGTGAAGGTGCCTCCGGTTGTCCCAGTGATCGAAACATCCGCAGAGGAGGAGGCCGGGCAGAATGGCGAACCCGGATAGGTGATTTTGGCGTCAGATTCTTTGTTCACTAGAATAAAGGCTGATTTTTTACTGCTTCCGCAATCTGTTGGTATAGTGTATGTTATAGTATATGTTCCGGCGCCAACCGAAGCAGGGTTAAAGGTGTTTCCTGTTATTCCCGGACCGCTGAATGTTCCGCCCGCTGGTGTGGCTGTCAGGGTAATGGCTGACGAACTGCTGCACAGAGGAGCTATCGGGCTTATCACGATTGTGGGCTGTGCAATGATGGTGATGGGCACTCCGATTGGTTTGGCACACTGATTATCGTCAGGGGTAAAGTTATAAGTATACGTTCCGGCATAAGCAGTATTGATGGTTGCAGGATACCATTTCCCCGTGATGCCATTCAATGAATGAGTTGGTAAGGTGGGGCCTGCTGAATTCTGGCAGACAGTGCCGATCGGATCAAAGGTCGGAGTAACTGCCTGAGTAATGGCTACCTCCATGGTCGTTTGCTGGCTTCCCTGGCCAGGATCCGGCGTAAAAGTAAACGTGAAGGATCCGACACTTAAGGTGCTCACGGTTGCCGGTGCCCATGTTCCCGCAATACCGTTCTTCGAAACTACAGGTAGTGTGGCTGGTGCTGAATTTTGACAGAACGGACCCATCGGGTCAAATAACGGCGTACCTAATTGGTTGATTGTTATATCCATCGTCGTGGAGGTAGCACATTGACCAGCATCTGGAGTAAACCTATAGGTTGTTTTTCCAATAGTGGATGTATTGACCATCGCCGGATCCCAGGTTCCTGTAAAGCCGTTTAAGGAAGTAGTTGGAAGTATCTGCGGAGTGGAATTTAACCAGAAAGGACCAAGCTGGCTGAAAGTTGGTGATACCTGATACACGACCTGAATATCAACGGTAACAGGATTGCTTCCCTGATTGGCTTCCGGAGTAAAGGTATACCTGAATGTCCCGATAGCTGAGGTACTGATCTCTGTTGGGGTCCAGGTTCCGACAATGCCATTGTTGGAAATTGCCGGCAAAGCAGTCGGGGTGGAGTTCAGACAGAATGGCCCGATTGTATTGAATGTTGGCACACCCACCGATTTTACTTCGATGGTCATCGAAATACTGGATGCGCACTGACCGCCATCAGGCTTGAAGAGGTAGTCGGTTTTTCCAATGGCTGCAGTGTTGATAACAGATGGAGTCCATGTTCCGGTGATGTCATTGATGGATTTCAATGGCAGTGCTGGAGCAGAGTAATTCAAAACCAACGGACCGATAGGATCGAACACAGGAGCTACCAATGGAAGAATCTGGATTTCGATTTCAACCGGTAAGGTTCCCTGAGAATTGGTCGGGTTAAAAGTGTATCGATAGGTACCGATAGTTGAGGTGTTGATGGTTGCCGGATTCCATGTTCCTGCAATATTGTTCGTAGATATCAGTGGCAATTTAGGAGGTGTGGAGTTATTGCATAATGGTCCGATCGGATCAAAAATTGGCGTGCCCAGTGGAATGACGGTAATTTCCATCGTTGCTGTTGCTGCACATTGACCGTAGTCGGCTCTGAATGAATACGTCGTTGCTCCGATAGTCCCTGTGTCAATGGTAGCCGGTGTCCATACACCGGTTATTCCGTTTGTTGAAACCGATGGAAGCACCGGAGGTGTTGCGTTCTGCCACAGTGGACCAATAGAGGAGAAAGTTGGAGTGATCTGCGGAACGATTGCGATATTGGTCGTTACAGGCAGACATCCCTGACCAGGATCCGGAGTGAAAATAAATGGGAAGGTACCCACTGTTGAAGTATTGACCTGTGACGGGTTCCAGCTGCCAGTGATGCCATTTTTGGAAACTGATGGCAACGGTTGTGGAATAATATTCAGACAATAAGGACCGATTGCGTCGAATACAGCTGTTATCAGTGGTTTAACCAGTATGCTAATAGTTTTGGTTGAAGCGCAATAACCGGATGCCGGAGTAAACAGGTAGGTTCTGATACCGGCAACAGAAGTTTGGATCGTAGCAGGATTCCATGTTCCTGGAATCATGTTTTTGGACGTAGTAGGCAATGCCTGAGCAACAGAATTCTGCCAAAGTGGAGCTATTGAATCAAAATCAGGTACGAATTGCGGAGTTACCAGAATATCAATTGATACTGAGGTGCTTCCCTGATTTTCATTCGGAGTGAACTTGAAGTGAAATAGGCCCTCAGCTGACGTGAGAATCGTATCCGGAACCCAGGTACCCGTAATGTTGTTGATTGAGGTATGAGGCAATTTGGGTGGTGTGGAATTGATGCAAAGCGGACCCATGGCATTGAATGTCGGGGTACTCACGGTTTTTATCTCGATCTGCTTAGTAACCACGGCTGCACACTGACCTGCATCAGGATTGAAAATAAAGCTGTTTATACCGGGTCTGGTGGTCTCAATAAAATCAGGATCCCATTTTCCGGTTATGCCGTTTATTGAAGTTCCGGGCAACTGCGGTGGAACTGCGTTCACCCATAGCTCGCTGGCCAGATTGAAGGATGGTTCAACCAGTGGGTAAATCTGAATATCCATTGTTTTCTGGATACCGCCTTGTCCCGCATTTGGTGTGAAGGTATATCTGAAAGTTCCAGCCGTTGATGTGTTTATTACTGCAGGATACCAGGTACCGGTAATGTTATTGGCAGAAACTGTTGGCAGGGCAGGAGCTGTTGAGGTGGTACAGAATGGACCCATCGGATCAAATACCGGTGTAACCATTGGATTTACGACAATCCTGATCGAATCCTTTGTAGCGCACTGTCCCTCGTCAGGTGTAAAAGTGTAGGTCGTGGTTGCAATATTCGCAGTGTTTATCGTCGCTGGCAGCCATTTACCTGTAATTCCATTGGCAGAGGTACCCGGTAATGCCGGAGCTGTTGAATTCTGCCACAGAGGTCCGATTGCTGTTAATGCAGGTTTGACAATTGGATTAATGACGATATTGATATCATCGACCGCATTGGAGCAGCTACCGTCATTGCCCAGGCCCACGCCTTTAAGGGTAAGTTTAACTGTTCCGGCAGCCAGGTCGGCAATCCCCGGGGTATATGCGGGGTTAAGCTGACTGGTGAAATTGAATGCCCCATCACCACTCGTTGTCCATTCGAGTGTTGCATAATCTGAGGCGGTGGCTTCATTCAGGATTACGGAACTTCCATTGCAGATTGAACGATCGGCACCGGCAAAAACAATTGCCGGAGGAACAATATCAACGGTTCCTGTTTCAATGGTTTCACATCTGTTGCCATTGCTTTGTGCCGCTTTCAGCGTATAAGTGCCCGGATTCATGGTCCAGGTGACCTCGATTTCACTGCCATAGATAGGCGCTCCATTCTTGTCGACATCGGTAAATGGAGTTCCTTCTGGTTTCGATAAAGCTATCGTATCTCCTGTAGTATTGGCAAGTTTCCATCTGATGGTTGAGTTTTGCTCCCCGTTTATTCGGTAGGTTCGCAAAGCGCCTTTGCAGACTTTATCAGGGACATAAACCTCCTGAGCTGAAGCGATGGAATTTTTAAGGTAAATTCTTGAACTCCGGGGCAACGGATTAACAGTTAAGCTCACCGTATTCGAAGAATCTTTTGAGTTGCCGCTGAGATCGGTTATTTCAACAACAGTGTATCCAGTGGTAACTTTCGGATTGACCGGAATTTCATAAGGATTTTTGTCTGCACCCAAACCAGAGTATTCCTGGAAGGTCGTTCCATCCTTGTTCTTAGCCTGGAGCCTGATGCTCCAGGGTGCATTCCCGGTAAATGCTACTTTGAGACTAGCCGATTCGCCACTGCAGATCTCCAGAGGGGACATTGCAAGAATCGCGGTAGGACCTCCCGGAAGCACTTCAACTTTACCGATCTCGATGTTGTTTGAGCATCCAGTCTGATAGGCGGTAACTTTGAAGAAGTAGGTTCCTGGTTTCAGCCAGGTGACTTTCACGGATGGGCCTGTATTTATCCCTTGCAGGAAGAATGCTGCGTCCGCAGGACAGTTGCCTGGCACAGTTGCAAAGTTTATCCCGGTGACTTCGTTGTATAAATCCCAGCTGTAAGAATCTCCGGTAACTCCGACCGCACTTAGCTGAGTTGTTTCAAACGCATGCGCAGTATTCGTCTGGGCCACAGCATTAGCCATGGTCACTACTGCCAGTATCACCAGCAGCATCAGACGGAATATGTGTTTATGCGTTTTCAATAGAAGTCATATTATCAAGTACTTACAAGCAATTGTTTCCTTAAAGTTCAGGCATGACCTGCCCAGTACATGTTCTTGCGTATGTACGTGTGCGTAGGCGCGTGCGTGCGCGCGAAAGCGAAAGTGCGCATACACAACTAGGTGAATGCACATGTAACTCGCTCCGCGGTTTCCCTCGGGAGTGTATCTGTATCAACTTATAAGCGCATGGTCACGGTCAAATGTTTATTACACATGAACCCAATGCCGCAGAACAGTAAATAACATCTCTGTTTGCGGATTCGCTTTAATATGGACCCGTATAATGGGCAGGATCATTGAACAAACTGATAGCGCAATGCCATTGGCTCAGTTCGCACAATTGGTGTTACAGGTCGTTTACAGGCAGGCTATGCTGTATGACCTTTGCTTTCATCACAACCCACCAGCCCCCTCTGTCCGGTATGATTCCGGACGGAGGGTACCTAGGGTATGAAAAAGCAAATCAGTTTATGCCAAATATTTGGCAGGAATATATTGGCTATTATTTTTTATTGCCAGGCAGGAATGCGGCAGGAGTAACAGCGGTAACAGCAGGACGAGGTTTAATGGTCTGAAGTGCAATGTCCATCTGGTCTGCAGCAAGTGGGAAAGTGACAACAGCAGGTGCGGAACCGTCAGCCAGGTTGTTGACAACATCCCAGTCACCAACGGCATTCTGACCGTCTACTGCAAGAGTGATATTTTCTGCAGCCAAACCTTCAAAATTGTTATGTGTAACCACAACTTTAACATAAATGGATACACCCAAAGAAACGTCCAAAACAGTTGGGTCGGCTACTACAGGAGTAGTTGCAGCATTCCATACGGTTGTACCGCTCCATGGCGTGGTGGCAGGATTATCATAAGTCCAGGTAACAACAGCAGTTTCAACTGCGTCTAATCCCAGGACTGCCAGGGTAGGAGTCCATGTACCGGTAAAATTGGCAGCAACAACTTCAAAGTATAGGGTATTTGTACCAAAATCATAATTAACAGTTCCACCTGAATAGACTGCACTTCTAACGATATCAGCACATTGGTCCTCAGTGGCGCCATATGCAAGAACTGCTTTGGTGGCATCTTCAACGTTTTTCACATCAACAATGAAAGCCTTGATTGGCTGGATTTCCCAAGCATTGAAGTTGTCGGCACATCCGGCTGCGGGAGCAGTATAATGAGCGGCGACAAATGTTGGGGTAGTTCCAGGAACTGTGCCGTTTAGGGTAGCATCTGACCAGGTAATTGAAACCTGATTAGCTGCAGCGCCTGTACCATAGTTGGCACTCGTGGTGATCAGATTACCAGCAGCAACAGTCAACTGGGTTCCAAGGTTATTTGTGGTTGTACCTGCTGTGGTTGAGATAAAATTGGCATCCTTGGTTGCCCAGAAGAGGAAATTACCTCCGGCGGGGGTTCCGGTAGCTTCATAGGTATAGGGCTTACCTGCAATCGGGTGACCTGCATCATCAGTCAGACTAACAGGACGAGGAACTGAATTGTGAATAGCTTGTTGACCATTAACGGTAACTGCGGCAAATACTGCCAATGCGATGAGTAAAAATTGCTTTTTCATTTTGTAAAAATTTTGAGATAAAAAATTTGTGATAAGAAATTGTAATAAGAAATTTGTTTGTGCTTAAACTGATTGGTAATTGTTTTTTAATAGGTGTGTTTGCTGTTTCTGTCCACCCAAATAGGGTAGGCTGGGTTTTGGATTTTTTGTCAGGCAGAGGGTTTTAAGGGTGATTATTTTTAACAAGTTTTGGTCTGGGTTTAATGAAGATGCTTACCGTCTGATCGATTGATTTATTTCCATTAGTGTCAATCAACCAGTAAGTTATGGTGTGAGCAATAGTTGTAAAATTGATTCCGTCACCGGGGAAAACCATATCCGTAAGTGATGCAGATGGCTGACCTGTCCCGGAAATCGAAGCGTGGGTAAGCCATATCGGTGGAGGAGTAGGATTGGGTGTCTGAGCAAAATCTATGCGCCAGTTGATAATCAATTGATTTCTGGCAGTGCAGTTGTCATTGAAATTCAATAAAACTGGATCCAGGTCAAGCGCTGTATTTCCGGCCTTAAACAGGTAGTAATCAGGCTCCGGATTTATCTTGATGTTGCCTGCTAAATAGGTCGCTGAGATCAGGTTGTTGACACAAAATGCAAATGGACCGGCAGGAGCGCTAAAAGTAGGGGAGGTAATGTCCGGGTTAGTGGTCATTGTGACTGATATATTTTTTGAGCACCCATTATTATCAATCACTGTCAGGTCATATACCCCTGGCGCGAGACTGCTGATGTCCTTGCTGTTGCTTGTAAACGCGCCAGGTCCATTCCAGGTAAAGCTGTAAGGACTGGCACCTCCTGTAACTGTGATGCTGATATTCCCATCTGTTTTTCCCGGGCAGGAAACGGGAACGACGGTGGAGGCAATAGTAAGAGCCTGAGACAATGTGGTAGTGACAGAAGCAGTATTATTCAAACTGACCGGATCACTAATAGGTAATAAAACCGCAGTAGCAGTCGCTGTAAATTGAGTCATACTGGCACAATCGACTTTGCCGGAAATTACTAGGGTATGGATCTCATTTACTGCCAGATTATTCAAGACAAGTGATCCGGTCCAGGGCGATAAAGAACCGCCATCCACAGTGAAATTAAGGTTGGTAACAGAGGGAGGTATGCTTTCATTCACCGTGACTATCGGTGCAACTGACGGTCCCAGATTGGTAACAGTCAGCGTGTATTGAATTGCCGAACCAGCAATAATAACAGGAGGTCCGGTTAGGTCAACTTTGATATCAGCTTCGCCAATTACATTTACCTGAAATGAACAGGTGCTAATGTTTCCTGCACCATCAAAAATTGAATATTTGACCGTCGTATTCCCAACATTAAAATTGTGATTGCCGGGTGTATTTGTTCCTGATGTCGGTGATTTATCGATTGTGGAACCAGTCATTTCCCATAATCGGGAGGAAATGCTGCAGGCATTTACATAAACAGGAAGCGGCACTTGCACATTACTGGCATAGTTAAATCCGACATCGGCCTGGACAGTGATATCGGCGGGTGCAGAAATGGTTGGTGGTTCAGGTTGTGTGATAATAACCGGCAGTACGGTGGCCGAACAGCCATTTGCTGCGGTGATCGTCACATTATAGGTTCCTGCTGCCAACCCTGTTGCAGTTGCGGTGGTTTGCCCGTTGCTCCATAAAAAAGTCGGTGAATTTCCACTCGTAACCGTCACCTTGGCACTTCCATCATTTCCTCCAAAACAGGTGGGCTGTGTAAAGGCAATAACTTCATCAACAACTAATGCCGGCGGTTGAACGAGAGTTATAGTATCAGTACCGGTGCAACCATGACTGTCAGTAATTGTGAGTGTGTACTTGCCAGCCTTCAGGTTGGTTGCAGTGGCTGTGGTTTGAACAGGAACAGAATTCCATGAATAAAGATAAGGACTGATACCACCCGAAGCGGAAGCCGTGGCATGACCGTCGGAACCACCGTTACAGACTGGACCGGCACCAAAGATTATATGAGCTGTGACCGCCGGGTAGATAGTAATTTTCACCTGGTCAGTAACAGGTCCGCAAGTACCTGCCGGATCATCAGTAGTCAGCGTGAGGGTTACAGAACCGGCTGCTATTTCAGCGGCACTTGGAGTATAAATTGCATTGAGAGTCGTTGAATTTGGGTTATATGATCCGTTTCCTCCCGACCAGGTCCCTGAAGTTGCAGATCCTCCGAGAATACCCGCCAGAGTCACGGATGGCGATGACGCACAGGTTGATTGATCTGGCCCGGCATTTGCGGTAGCTTTGGGCTCAATGACCACGTTAAAAGGTTTTTCAATAGGAGCACAACCATAACCATCGGTGAGAGTAACTTTATACTGACCGCCATGAGCTAAAGTAGCATTGGGAATATTAGGGCTTGATAAGTTTGATGTAAAACCCAATGGCCCGGTCCACAAAAAACTGAATGGAGGCCTGCCCCCGGTTATTGTTGCTGAAAGGCTGATTGTGGAACCTTCACAAAACGATCCTGCAGCGCTAATATTAACCGTAGCAGGAATTTGTGCAAGTGTACCGAATGAAATGTCATCCAACCCAAAGTCATTTCCTCCGAGTGCAGTTTGTAAATCGACAATTTGAATGGTAGCTGTGGTTGCCGAACCGGAATTCCACATCCCATAAAATTGAACCCAATTATATGGAGCGTTATTGTTTTGAGCCCTTGCTGGTAACACGGCTGTAGTACCAACCAGAGTTCCGTTAACATTAAATTGAAGCTGAGCATAAGGGGGTACACTGTTTAAACTTATTGCCCAGGCGGAAAAATAATAATTGATCCCTGGAACAACCGGCGTAGTTTCCTGCCAAACGGCAACTGGTGGATTTGAGCCGCTACCGTTTATGATCATCATGTTTCCGGTATTTGTAGTATGATCCTTGCCCCAGAAATTACTGTGCGTGAAATTCGGATTCGTATATACCGAGTATAATCCCTCGGGCACTAATGAGTTAGTTGCCGGTGCTGCGTAACCATAAGCGGAAGAAAATCCTGTGTTCCCTGAGGAAAAATCACCATTGACAACCAACTCATTTGATACCCCTAAATATTTTGTAGCCGAACATCCTCCATTAGTAACCACCACTCCATAATTTCCTGCAACATCCACGTCAATAAAATTTGAGGTGGAATTGAGGGGTGGTAACCAGGAATAAGTTCCACCTCCCATAGCCGTCAGCCTGATCTTTCCTGGCACCGAACAATAGTCTGCTGTGACCGTTGGTTGGGGTATTGGATTGATTACAATGGCGACTGGGGCGGAAGTGGTTGAACATCCATCCGTATTGGTTGTAGTAGCGGTATAAATGTTTGTCCCGGCGGGTGGAGTAACAGTTGCTGTTGCGATAGAATTGAATAATCCTGAATAAGCTACTGCACCAATGGTCTGGGGCCCGTTGATTGTTGTGATAAATCCGCTGTCCACCTGCCTGGTAACTGATAGCGACCAGTTAACAAGGGTTCCGCTGTTTCCTGCTTTATGATCGAAAACCCTCAGGGTCCACAATCCATCGATGGACGCACCATTTAATGCATTTGCAGGAATCACGCTATTGTAATTACCTCCTCCGGAGGCACCTGTACGATCAGGAACCGTTGTTACAGATCCTTCCGGTAAAAAGGTGCCGGTAAATGGGGCCGAACCATTAACGATCGGGTTGATCGCACTGGTCTGGAAAACAGTATTGGTATAATTATTTCCGTTTCCTCCATTTGCTGAAGATAAAAGCATGGCTCTGGTCCCTTGCGGATCAACCAGAAAAATGTCCAGATCGGAGTCGGTATTGTGGTTGATGTTGACAGTAATCATCACGATATCAAGGCTCGTCAGAATTGAGCCGCCACTTCCGGATAAGGTAATGCCCGAGTAGGAATAGGCATTATGAGCGTTGTTTGGTATTGCTAGATTTATGTTTCCGGAAGTTCCGGTGAACGTTTGCATCGACGAACCAATCGAGTTAGTTACCGTCAGTGTGATGGCGGTCCCTTCGCACGCTGGTCCTGCTGTTGATGCAGCTAATGTAACCGTCGGTGGGATATTAACCTTAACAGTATGTATTGCTTGGGTCGGTGCACCACAACCTGTTGCGGTGGCAGTAATCTGACTGGTTCCTGCCCATCCTGCAGCATAGGTAACCTGACCATTACCTGAATTTATTGTGTTCCCGCCTGCCAGACTTGCTGCATCAAGGCTATAAGTAATGCCCATGGAATTGGTTGCAGTAGCCGAATAGGTGATGGGACCAGATCCTTTGCATATGCTGGAGGAAGATCCAAGGCTGAATACCGGAATACCCAGTGTTGAATATACTGATACGGTAACGGGTTTAATAACAGAACAACCACCCAGTGTTGCCTTTATATAAAAAGTCTCATCATCTGCCGTAGCAGGAGTCGCATAGGATATCGTTGCCGCAGCATCTGTCCAGTAGGTCAGACTTAATCCTGGAGTTGAACCTGCAGTTATTGCAGGCGAAGTTAAATCGATGGTGGCAGGTGCACAGACAGGAGCCGGATTATTGATAGTCAGTACCAAAGCGGCATTAACAATAGAATGAACTGGTTTTATTGAGGAACACCCTGTTGCAGGATCAACGCCTTTTATATAATTGGTGCCGTTAACCACCGCCCCTGGCGAAGCAAGAGGTGCAGTGGCAGTAACATTAGTCCAATAAGAATAGCTTAAGCCGGCACTTGACCCTGCCGTGACTGAAGGTGCAGTCAAATCAATTGTGGTAGGGGAACATACTGGTGAAGGGTCATTTATAACCAGAATCGGTGTTGGTTTAACCGTTATTACCACATTCAAGGGTGAACCATTACAGCCATTCGCCGAAGGTGTAATGACATAAGTAACTGTAGCATTTGCTGCGGTGTTATTTGTAAGTTGCTGGTTAATACTGTTTCCGCTACCACTTGAAGCACCTGTAATACTTCCGGCAGGAACAATTGCGCCGACAGCCCAAGTGAAAGTTGCTCCGCCAGTAGAGCTATTAATGGTAATGCCCGTGGCCTGATCAGAACAAATGGTTTGCGAAGCCGGTGAACTGCTAACATTGGGAATAGCGTTTACAGTAGCTGTAAAAGTTACAGGCAATCCCGTACAACCATTTGCCCGGGGTATCAAGGTTATTACTGCGGTGTTTTTAATTGCGGCAAAGGATGGTATCTCAGTAACACCGGTTCTGTTCGCCAGTCCGATTGAGGCTCCTCCTGATAGGTCAAAAACGACACCTGCCGGGGTTCCGGATAATGGGATAACCGGAGTGGCAACGCCATTACAAAATGATAGAGGACCCGGCGAGGTGACGGTTGGAACCGGATTGACAATCTCGGTTACGGCATTCGAAGTGGCCGGACTGCCTGATTTGCAGGTTTCGCTGGAGGTGAGGGCAACCGTTATAATATCATTATTGACAGGGATATAACTAAAGGTTGAACTGTTTGTTCCCTGGTTGGTGCCATTTACTTTCCACTGAAAGGCCGGTGTGATTCCGCCATTGGTGGGAGTAGCGGTAAATGTGACTGAAGTGCCGGCACACACCGGGTTCGCACTCGCA
>Ga0114951_10003448_pt1 | contig 16350 bp, 16 predicted proteins | sample AM7aDNAmetaG_FD_88677 | JGI IMG/M metagenome (GOLD analysis project Ga0114951, IMG submission 88677) | Freshwater microbial communities from Finland to study Microbial Dark Matter (Phase II) - AM7a DNA metaG | ecosystem: Environmental > Aquatic > Freshwater > Lake | place: Finland: Lake Alinen...
AATGATTACCGGCGCATTGATTACAATTATAATAATTTCTTATATATGGAAAACCCTTTGTCGTCGCCCGATGAGGATATTTCAACTACTTTACTATCGTTATGGTCTGCCGATAAATTGAATGAACGGAAAGAACTTCAACTATCGTTTTTTACAGACTGGAATAAAGATATCGAATCAAATCTATATCTGAGGTCACACGAGTGGATTTCAAATGCAAAATTGCCAATGATAACAACGGAAGGTGATATTCACTCCATGAAAATCTATTCCACTACGCTGAATACCCGCTTTTCGTTCAACGAGCGCACGTACGAAGATCACCTGCAACGAATTTACATAGCCAACAATGCTCCGGTTTTATACCTGATGCTCGAAGCGGGCAAATACTCTTTAAATAAACAAACCGGAAATTATGGAAAATTAATGTGTTCGCTAAAACATTTTATCCATTTGGATTTGGGCGAATTGGATTACACGATAGAAGGTGGATACATTTTGGGCAAAGTACCTTATCCGTTACTTTATATTCCAATGGGTACCGAGTCAAGTGGCTATAGCATGTATCAGGTGAGCGTTCCAACCGAAATAGGGTCGGGTGGATACAACATGTTTTCGTACAATATGATGGATTACATGGAATATGGTGCCGATAGATTTGTGAATTTTCATGGACAGCTAACCACTAATGGGTTGTTGATGAATCAGATACCATTGATTAAATGGTTAAACCTGCGTGAAATTTTTTCACTCAAAGTAGCTTATGGTTCATTGTCCGACTGGAATGATGCATTGCTTCAGCATCCCGATTTTATTCATTCTTTCAATACTCCTTATATTGAATATGGTTTAGGATTGAGTAACATACTGCATTTCTTATCTGTTCAGTCGGTATGGAGAGTTACTAATCTGGATCATCCGGGTGTAAAACGATGGGGAATAAGAGTTGGGTTAAGCATTGGTCTTTAGTAAATACTTGAATAGATCGGTCAATTCTGCAACCATTTATTTTATTTTTATATCTTTGTTGCACTAAAATATTTTTAAGTAGTTTTTAATTTCTAAAAAATTATTTCCACCAAAATATATTAATCAAAATGGAAACAAATAATCTTCAAATTGCCATTATCGGAGCCGGAAATATGGGCGGTGCAATTGCCCGCGGACTTTCAAAAGGAACACTCATTCAATCGAAAAATATTCGTGTGAGCGATGTTTCACAGTCTAATCTGGATGCTATTAAAGCGTTCAATGCCGAAATTACTGTCACTAATTCCAATCGGGAGATTGTGAAAGATGCTGATATTGTGATACTTGCCGTAAAACCTTGGTTGGTTGAAGTGGTGGCAGATGAAATTGAAAACAAAATTGATTACAAAAAACAACTGATTGTATCGATTGCTGCAGGTGTTGATTTTGCAAAGCTGGCTGATTTGTTCAGCACCGATGCAAGCATGTTTCGTATTATTCCAAATACAGGAATAGATGTACTTCAGAGCGTTTCCACTATTTCGTCGTTCAATGCCTCTAAAGAGCAGGAAAGCCTGATAATCTCGCTTTTTGCAGAATTAGGCAAAGCATTTCTGGTGCCGGAAACTCAACTAAATGCCTTTATGTCATTGTCTTCGTGCGGAATTGCCTACGCTTTCCGCTACATTCGTGCAGCTATGGAAGGTGGCGTGGAAATGGGCATTTATCCAAATGTGGCCAAAGAAGTGGTTATTCAGACCCTGCGTGGTGCCATCGATTTGCTGGAAGCCAACGCTTCTCATCCGGAAGTTGAAATCGATAAAGTAACCACACCGGGCGGAATTACAATCAAAGGTCTCAACGAAATGGAAGCCAATGGTTTTACAAATGCGGTGATTAAGGGGTTGAAAGCTTCGCATTTGAGATAACACCTCACTCCAACCATCTCCTTGAGGAGAGGTAGAAGACAAAACACCAACAGGATAAAAGACATATCCCATGAACACACAAATCAAACAAATTGCTGAAAGGCTGCGCGGATTACGTGATGCGCTTGACCTGACCATTGCTCAGGCAGCTGAGCAATGCGGCATTCCCGAAACCGATTATGCCTGTTACGAATCGGGAGCAAACGACATACCGATGAGCTTTATTTGCCAGGTGGCGCAAACATTCGAGGTGGAAACTTCAGCTCTTTTTTCGGGAACTGATCCTCATTCACAAGCGTATTTCATTACCCGTAAAGGAACCGGTGCCAGTATAGAGCGCACCAAAGCCTATAAATATCAGTCGCTGGCACATGGTTTCCGCAATGCCAAGGCTGAACCTTATGAAGTAACAGTAGAACCTTCTGATAAGCCTATTCACCTGAATATGCACTCCGGACAGGAGTTTAATCTCATTTTGGAAGGATCAATGCAGCTTCATCTTGGAGGTAATGACATCACGCTCAACGAGGGAGACAGTATATATTTCGATGCCACCAAACCTCACGGAATGAAAGCTTTAGGTGGAAATAAACTAAAAATTTTGGCAGTAATTATTTAGGAATTAACCACTTGACAAGAAAGTGTTTTAGTGGAAAAATGAATTATCTATGTTAGAAAAATATTTAAAACAAACCCAATTTAGCAACTTTGAGGATTTCAAAGCTAACTACAAACTGTTAGTTCCGGATAATTTCAATTTTGCTTACGATATTGTGGACGAATGGGCAGCGAAAGAGCCCGATAAGCGCGCATTGCTCTGGACTAACGACAAAGGTGAATGTCGTGAATTTACGTTTGCCGAAATAAAAAAATACAGCGACCAAACCGCCTCTTATTTTCAAAGTCTGGGTATCAAAAAAGGAGATATTGTGATGGCAATTCTCAAACGCCGTTATGAATTTTGGTTTACGATCATTGCACTGCATAAAATTGGAGCTATCATAATTCCGGCTACGCATTTGCTTACAAAAAAAGATTTGGTTTATCGTAATAATGCTGCTGATATTAAGGCAATTATAGCTGTGGGCGAAGAACCGATTGTAAGTCATATTACCGATTCACTGCCCGAATCACCAACCATAAAAATGTTGATTTCGGTTGGGCCAATTGTTCCTGAAGGTTGGCTCGATTTCCACAAGGAGATTGAGAATGCTGCTCCGTTTACTAAAGTGGAAAATCCGAACAAGAATGATGATGTGCTCATAATCAGTTTTACATCAGGCACTACCGGTAACCCTAAAATGGTTACACTAGATTGTGTGTATCCGTTGGCACATATTGTTACGGCTAAATACTGGCATAATTTGCACGAAAAAAGCATACATCTCACCATTGCCGATACTGGTTGGCTAAAAGCAGTTTGGGGGAAATTATATGGTCAGTGGATAGTTGGTGCATGTGTTTTTGTTTACGATCACGATAAATTCACTCCAACTGCCATGCTGGAAATGATTCAAAAATACCATATTACATCGCTTTGTGCGCCTCCTACCATTTTCCGCTTCCTGATTCGTGAAGATGTGTCGAAATACGATTTGTCGTCGCTCGAATATTGCACCATTGCCGGCGAAGCGCTGAATCCAGCTGTGTATGAGCAATTTCTGAAACTAACCGGTATAAAATTGAAAGAAGGCTACGGACAAAGTGAAACAACGTTGAGTATTTTGACTTCGCCATGGACTGAGCCAAAACCAGGTTCAATGGGCTTGCCAAATCCGCATTATGACATTGATTTGCTGACTGCCGAAGGGCGTGTAGCCGAAGTAGGTGAGCAGGGCGAAATCGTAATCCGCACCGATAAACGTTATCCCGAAGGATTGTTTAAAGGCTATTACCGCAATTCGGAATTGACCTACAACGCCTGGCGCGACAATATTTACTATACCGGCGATGTGGCCTGGCGCGATGAGGATGGTTATTTTTGGTTTGTAGGCAGAAACGACGATGTGATAAAAAGTTCGGGATACCGAATCGGCCCATTCGAAGTGGAAAGTGCGCTTATGACACATCCGGCAGTCGTTGAATGTGCCATAACTGGTGTACCTGACGAAATTCGGGGACAAATAGTGAAAGCAACAATTATTCTTTCCAAAGAGTATAAGGACAAAGCCGGTGATCAGTTGGCTAAGGAAATTCAGGAACACGTGAAAACAGTTACTGCACCATACAAATATCCGCGAATCATTGAGTTTGTTGAATCGTTGCCGAAAACAATCAGTGGTAAAATTCGCCGGACAGAGATACGGGAAAATGACAGTAAGAATTGACAATAAATCAATTAAGTAAAATGAAAATCAATAATTTATCAGAAAACAATTCCATTTTAAAGCATTATCTCAAGGAGATTCGCTCAGTTAAAATTCAAAAGGATTCGATGCGTTTTCGACGGAATATGGAGCGAATTGGCGAAATAATGGCATACGAGATTAGTAAAACCATGCGATACAAAGCTGAAGAAGTAAAAACACCGCTTGGTATGGCTCCAACTGAAGTGATTGATGAAAAAATTGTAATAGCAACGATTCTTCGTGCAGGATTGCCTTTTCACAGCGGTTTTCTGAATTATTTCGATTCTGCTGAAAATGCCTTTGTTTCGGCATACCGCAAATATAAGGATGCACTGAAATTCGATATTTTCATTGAATACATTGCTTCACCTGATTTGACTGGTAAAACACTGATCATAACCGATCCAATGCTGGCTACAGGCGGTTCAATGGAATTAGCTTATGGCGCACTTCTTACCAAGGGCAAACCAGCTCATATTCATATTGCTACCGTTATTTCAAGTCAGGCGGCTATCGATTATATTACAACTCATTTACCCGAAACGAAAACCACAGTTTGGGCGGCAGCAATAGATCCGGAATTAAATGAGCATTCGTATATCATTCCGGGACTAGGTGATGCCGGTGATTTAGCATACGGAGAGAAATTGTAAAACATTTAAAATAAACAACATGAAACTGAAATTTTTTTTCAGTAATTATTGGAGATCACTAATTGTTATTGGTTGCATCTTATATCTTTCTTTTGCTCCTCCATCAACCTTTAAGGGCATTCCAACCTTTAACAATGAAGATAAACTGGTTCATTTTCTAATGTATGCCGGCTTAAGCTGTCTGTTAATTTTTGATTTCCGGTTAGCCAATAATAAAAACAAAACCAAATCTGTTGTAGGATTCATGCTGTGTCTCCTTTTTCCGGTTCTATTGGGTGGCTCTATTGAAATACTTCAACCGTTGTATTTTGAACGCGGAGGTAGTTGGTTTGATTTATCGGCAAATTTAACCGGAATTATTGCAGCTTGGGTATTTATGCATGTTTTCCAAGGGCTTATTAATAAAATTTTTGTCTGGAATAAAAAATAGACAATGGCCGACGAGAACCTGAAATATAAAATCGGCATTACGCTGATTAAGGGTATTGGCTCCAATCTGGCCAAAAACCTGATAGCTTACCTTGGGTCTGTTGAGGGAGTTTTCAAAGAAAAACAGAAAAATCTTGCCAAAATTCCCGGAATAGGGGAAGTCCTTTCAACAGAAATTGTTTCGCAGCAGGTATTGGCGCGCGCCGAACAGGAGATTGAATTTATTCTGAAAAATAAAATCCAAACACTTTATTTTACAGACCGAGATTATCCGTACCGACTGAAAGAATGTCCCGATTCACCTATAATGCTCTATACAAAAGGTAATTGTGATCTGAATAATGGAAAATTTGTTGGAATAGTTGGCACACGTAACGCTACTGAAACAGGAAAGGAAAACTGCAAAAAACTAATTGCAGAATTGGCTAACGCCCAACCTAATACCATTATTGTCAGCGGATTGGCTTACGGTGTGGATATTTGTGCACATAAAGCCGCACTCGATGCAGGTTTGGCTACAATTGGCGTGATTGGGCATGGATTGGATCGGATTTATCCGGCTGCACACCGTCCAACTGCAGTAAAAATGCTGCAAGATGGTGTCTTGCTGACTGAATACCTGAGCGGTACAAACCCTGACCGTCAAAATTTTGTGCAACGCAACCGCATTATTGCCGGATTGTGCGATGCAACAGTGGTGGTTGAATCGGCTGCCCGTGGTGGTGCATTGATTACTGCCGAACTGGCCAACGACTATAACCGTGATGTTTTTGCTTTTCCGGGAAGAGTGAACGATGAATGGTCGGCAGGATGTAATGCGTTGATTAAGAATAATAAAGCATCACTTATAGAATCGGCTGATGATATTTTACGGTTTATGAGTTGGGAAAAACAGAATTCCGGTTCTTTATCAAATATTCAAACAGCTTTATTTCTCGATTTATCTGACGAAGAACAAAGCATCGTCAGCATTTTACGCCAGAATCCCGAGGGAATTCAACTCAATGAATTAGCCATTCAATTGGAAAAACCGATTAGTAAAATTTCCTCCATGTTGCTGGAAATGGAATTTAAAGGAGTCGTGAAATGTCTGCCGGGAAATTTGTATAAAATTGTAAAATAATGCCCCCTATCCCCCAATAGGGGAATAATTTGTGGGCTGTATTGATAAAAATAAATAAATTAACTTTAACTCCTCCCTTTTTGGGGGGTTGGGTGGGGCTGATATGTATAGCAAAGAAGAACTAAAAGAACTGAAGAAAGAATTCTGGGAAGGATTTGGTATTTATTGCAGCCATATCCCGGCATTGAAGCGGCGAAAAAGTAAGTTTCTACTTTACAACACCAAGATGAAAGGCGTAGAAATGAAGTTCGATGCTACACGTGAAGGTGCTTACGTGATTCTGGAAATAAACCATCACGACGAAAAAGCCCGTCTGGAAAAATATGAGCAGTTTGAAAATTATAAAGTGTTGATGGAAGAGGATTTTCCTGAAGGACTGATTTGGAATTTCGCATACATTCGTGAAACGGGCAACGAAGTGTGTCGCATTTATACCCAAAAAAACGGCATTGACTTGCATCGTCGCATTCAGTGGATGGAATTTTATAAGTTTATGGCAACTGAAATGCTGAAACTGGAAAAGTCATTTAAAATTGTGAAAGAGGCAATTGAATAATTTAAAACTATGGATAAACCAACCTATTCATCATCAGATGAATACATTTGCTCATTCCCAGAAACCACTCAAGTAAAACTCACTGAACTCAGAAATCTGGTTAAAGAACTTGTACCAGAAGCTAAGGAGAAAATCAGCTATCAAATGCCGGCATTCACCCTTAATGGCATGTTATTGTACTTTGCAGGATATGCCAATCACATAGGATTCTACCCGGGAGCAAGTACAATTGTGGCATTTATGGACGAATTGACAGATTACAAAACGTCCAAAGGAACTGTTCAGTTTCTGTTGAGTAAACCACTGCCTATTGTATTGATAAAGAGAATGATACAGTACCGGGTTATTGAAAATCTGAAAAAAATGAAAAGATAGGAATCAAGAATGATTAAAATATAACTTTCGATGCTTAATTAGTCAAAAGAATAGTATTTCTGTATCAAGCTATTAAAAATGATTGACCCTGAAAATCAATCATTTTTTATGTTGATAAACCGAGAGTTTTTTTGTACTTTTGCATCCCATAACAAAATGAAAAAACTGAATATGGAAAAAAAGCAAATTAAAAGAGCGTTAGTATCTGTTTATCATAAAGATAAACTTGATGAAATCATACTAAAACTTCACTCCGAAGGTGTAGAATTTATCTCTACCGGAGGGACACAATCTTTTATTGAATCGCTGAATATTCCCTGTCAGGCTGTTGAAGATTTAACCGGTTACCCATCAATTTTGGGCGGAAGGGTTAAAACCTTGCATCCAAAAGTGTTCGGAGGTATTTTGAATCGCCGCGAACTAATTGAGGATCAACAACAGATTGAAGCGTACGATATCCCTGAAATTGATTTGGTAATTGTTGATTTATATCCGTTTGAAGCTACAGTGGCTGCGGGTGCTGATGAACCTACCACCATTGAAAAAATTGATATTGGCGGTATTTCGCTGATTCGTGCTGCAGCCAAAAACTACAACGATGTGGTGATTGTTGCTTCACAGGCTCAATATGAACCATTATTTGAAATGATTTCGGCTAATGGTGCGAATACCACATTGGAAGAACGCCGTTGGTTTGCTAAAGAAGCTTTTGCAGTTTCTTCACATTATGATTCAGCCATTTTCAACTATTTTGATGGCGAAGAAAGAAGCGGTTTCCGCATGAGCGAAAACGATGCTAAAATGCTTCGTTATGGCGAAAATCCTCACCAGCAAGGTGTTTTCTTTGGCAAGTTCGAGGATATGTTTGAGCAATTGCAGGGGAAAGAAATTTCGTATAACAACCTGCTTGATATTGATGCTGCGGTTAATCTGATTAATGATTTTGACGATATTACCTTTGCCATTCTGAAACACAACAATGCTTGCGGAATTGCTTCACGTCCGGTATTGGTGGATGCCTGGAATGCTGCATTGGCCGGTGATCCGGTTTCAGCTTTTGGTGGAGTGCTCATTACCAACGCGGTAATTGATAAAGCTTCAGCTGAGGAAATGCACAAAATATTCTTTGAAGTAGTCATTGCACCCGATTATGACTTGGAAGCAATTGAAGTTTTGAGCCAAAAGAAAAACCGTATTATTTTGATTATCAAGGATTCCAACTATAAAACTCGACAATTCCGTTCGTTGCTGAATGGTGTGTTAGTACAGGATAAAGATACACATACAGAATGGGCTGATGAACTTACTGTTGTGACAGAAAAAGCACCAACTGCCGGGGAAGTTGAAGATTTGTTGTTTGCCAACAAAATTGTGAAACACACTAAATCTAACGCTATTGTGTTTGCAAAAAACAAGCAAATGTGCGCCAGTGGTGTAGGTCAGACCTCAAGGGTCGATGCTTTGAATCAGGCAGTTGAAAAGGCCGGAACTTTCGGATTTGATTTGAATGGGGCTGTGATGGCTTCTGATGCATTTTTCCCATTCCCTGACTGCGTTCAAATTGCTGCCGAAGCAGGAATTACAGCTGTTATTCAGCCCGGAGGTTCAATCAACGATAAGCTTTCAATTGAATCGTGCAATCAAAACGGCATTGCTATGGCAACGACCGGATACAGACATTTTAAACATTAAATTGCGTGTAGTGACAAGGCATGCTTTGTCTCTACGAAAATAAAATTAACAACACTGAAATTAACAAGAATATGGGACTATTTTCATTTACACAGGAAATTGCTATTGACTTAGGCACTGCAAACACGATTATCATTCATAATGATAAAATTGTAGTGGATGAGCCGTCGGTGGTAGCATTGGACAGACGTACCGACAAACTGATTGCAATTGGCGAAAAAGCACGTCAAATGCAGGGAAAAGAAAATGAAGGAATCCGCACTGTACGCCCATTACGTGATGGTGTGATTGCTGATTTTTATGCTGCCGAATTGATGATTCGTGGTATGATAAAAATGATACCTACCAAAAATCACCTTTTCTCCCCTACCCTTAAAATGGTGGTATGTATTCCTTCAGGAAGTACTGAGGTAGAAATTCGTGCGGTACGTGACTCGTCGGAACATGCAGGTGGACGAGAAGTGTACATGATATATGAACCAATGGCTGCTGCTATCGGTATCGGTATCGATGTGGAAGCACCCAACGGCTGTATGATTGTTGATATAGGTGGTGGTACTACTGAGATTGCGGTTATCTCGCTTGGTGGTATTGTTTCCAACAAATCCATCCGTATTGCCGGTGATGACCTAACTTTGGACATCGTTGAATACATGGGACGTATGCACAATATCAAAGTGGGTGAACGTACAGCAGAATTAATCAAAATAAACGTAGGTGCAGCTTTGACCGATTTGGAAGATGCTCCCGAAGATTATATCGTTCACGGACCAAACCGTATGACTGCATTGCCAATGCAGGTACCGGTTTCATATCAGGAAATTGCACACTGCCTTGAAAAATCAATTTCTAAAATTGAAGCTGCTATTCTGAGTGCATTAGAACAAACTCCTCCTGAATTATATTCGGATATTGTACAGAAAGGAATTTACCTTGCCGGTGGTGGAGCTTTGCTTCGCGGATTAGATAAACGTCTGACTGATAAGCTGAACATTCAGTTCCACATTGCCGATGATCCATTGCGTGCAGTAGCCCGTGGAACAGGTATAGCCCTGAAAAATGTGGATAAATTTTCTTTCATGATTCGATAAACATTCATAAATTTTCGATAAATACAGGACATATTCTGTATTTATCGAAAATTTTTTTGCTCAAAAAATACGTTCTCAGGTACAGTGGAGATTTATGAAAAATCTTTTTAATTTTTTGATACAATACAGCGTGCTGATTTTATTTCTATTTCTGGAAGTAATATCACTCGCCATGATTGTGCAAAATCAGGGATACCAGAAAAGTATTTATTTATCTTCCAGTAATACAGTAGTTTCCGGCATGTACGAATGGAGCAATGGTGTAGTTGAATTTTTCAAACTCCGTGCTGCCAATGATAATCTTTCGGAGGAGAATACGTCACTAAAAAATCAGGTAATCAAGTTGCAAAACCAGCTTGAAACCATGAATCCCGAAGCAAAAGATTCCATTCGATTCCGAATTCCCCCTGAAATGGAATATCAGTTTATTTCGGCTAAAGTGATAAGCTGTACAACCAACAAAATTCAGAATTATATTACGCTAAACAAAGGAGCTATAGATGGCATTAAGCCAGATATGGGCGTTGTGAGTGATGAAGGAGTGGTTGGAATTATAAAAAATGTATCCCGTAGGTTCTCTGTGGTTATACCATTATTAAATCCAAAAATTGAAATAAGTTGTAAGTTTCGTCGAAATAATTACAGTGGTGGATTGCTTTGGAGTGGTGAAGACTACCGTTATGCCAACTTGACAGATATTGCCCGACATGTGGAATTTTCTCATGGCGATACATTGATAACCAGCGGTTTGACAAGTACATTTCCTGAAGGGGTGCCTGTTGGAACAGTGGAGGAATTTAAAATAAAAGAAAGTGACGCCTATTACCAAATAAAAGTAAAACTGGCTGTCAATTTCCGTACTCTTTCGCATGTAAAAGTAATTGATTACCTTAATTATAACGAACAAAAAGGACTCGAAAAGAAGTCGGAAGAACAATAAAATAATGGACCATTCTATCATTTACAATTTACAATTTAAGTACAAAAATGGTAAATGGTAAATGTATAAATTGTAAATAAAAAAATGCCTGTAGCTCTTCAAAACATACTCCGCTTTATCATACTGGTACTGGTTCAGGTACTGGTGCTGAATAACATCCAGTTTTTGGGTTTTATCAATCCTTATATTTACATTCTTTTTATTCTATCCTTACCTGTCAAAATGCCTCGTTGGGCAGCATTATTATTAGCATTCATATTAGGTTTGACAATTGATATTTTTTCAAATACTCCCGGTATGCATGCTTTTGCAAGTGTGTTGGTGGCATTTTCGCGCAATGCCGTTATTGATCTTTTTATTTCTATTGACGAAGGAAATAATCCGACTCCCTCTTTCTATACCTTCAGTGTTGGTACTTATGTGAAATATGTTGTATTTATGGTTGTCATACATCATTTCACTTTGTTCTTTCTCGAAGCTTTCTCTTTTGCTCATTTCTGGCTAATCCTGGCCAAGATTATACTAAGTTCAGCTATTACAATTCTGCTGATTCTGGGTGTACAATCGCTTAATAAAAAGTAAGTTATGATTAACGATGTACTTCAAAACAGAAGGTACGTGATTACCGGAATCATGTCAGCTGTGATTGTTTTGTACGTTTTAAGATTGTTTACCATTCAGATTATCGAAACGAAGTACAAAAATGGTGCTGACAGTAATGCTTTTCTAAAGAAAACTCAGTTTCCGCCACGTGGTTTGATTTATGACCGAAATCATATTCTAATGGTTTATAATAAACCGGCATACGATATTGCACTTATCATGCGCGAAATTAGGGATTTAGATACCGTGGCATTTTGTAAAGCATTAAGTATCGATAAGTCATATCTTGTTAACCGGCTTGCTGAAATAAAGGATCGTCGTAAAAACCCCGGATATTCATCCTATACGCCTCAATTATTTATGACTCAGCTGAATATTGAGGATGTTGCCACCATTCAGCAATCGATGTACAAGTACCCTGGCTTTTACATTCAAAACCGTACGTTGCGTGAATACCCATTCTCGGCAGCTGCACATGTTCTCGGAAGTATTGGTGAAGTTTCACGTGCAAAAATTGAAGCCGATGATTACTATAATTCAGGTGATTATGCCGGCAGGGATGGTCTTGAATATACCTACGAAGAGACACTTCGCGGAGAAAAAGGAGTGGAAATTATGCTTCGGGATGCGAAAGGACGTATTAAGGGAAAATATGAAAATGGCAAAGAAGATATAGCACCAAAAGCGGGGCAAAATATGACCTTGACACTTGATGTCAAATTACAGATTTTGGCTGAAAAACTACTGAAAGGCAAGGTTGGAAGTGTTGTGGCTATCGAACCTGCAACCGGTGAAATTCTGGCTATGGTTTCTAATCCTTCATTCAATCCAACGCTTTTATCGGGTCGACAACGGTCGAAGAACTACAAGCAATTGCTTGACGACCCAACCAAACCGCTTATGAATCGGGCAACTCAGGCTCAGTATTCACCCGGTTCGTCGTTTAAACCCATTCAGGCATTGGTTTGTCAGCAAATGGGCGGAATTAATGAAAGTACAATCTTCGGTTGTAGCGGCCCTGAATCATCACCGGTTAAATGTACTCACCATCACGGTTCGCCTGTGAGTCTGCTTAGTGCCATCGAGCAAAGTTGTAATCCCTATTTTTGGAATGCTTTCCGTGTCACAGTGGAGAAAGATGGATATGGCGTAAAGAATGCCGTATTCAGGAAAAACTTTGAAGAATGGTCGGAACGGATAAAGAGTTTTGGTCTAGGAGCTAAATTTTCCGAAAGTGATGTTTATGAACAATCGAGAGGATTTATACCTTCCGAGAAGTTTTATAATAAAGAATATAGAAGTGTAAGCGGTTGGAGGGCTATTACCATCCGGTCGCTGGGTATAGGACAGGGTGAAGTATTGGTGACTCCGCTTCAACTGGCAAATGTTATGGCTGTTGTAGCAAATCAGGGCTATTATATCACCCCACATTTGAATAAATGTGACTCCATGCTAAAGAAAAGGCATGAAGTAAAGGTTGAAAAGAAATATTTTCCGATTGTAAATGAGGGACTCTGGCGTGTTTTTGAATTTGGTACCGCACGAGCCAGCAAAATTGCTGATATCAGTATGTGTGGAAAAACCGGAACAGTTCAGAATAGTCATGGTAAGGATCATGCTATTTTGGTTGGTTTTGCACCACGCGAAAATCCGAAAATTGCCATTGCTGTAGTGATTGAAAATGCCGGATTTGGGGCAACTTATGCAGCTCCTATTTTTAGTCTTATGGTTGAACAGTATCTGAAAGGCAAAGTGACCAGAACAGAAGAAGAAGAACGAATTTCAAATATCGTAACCAACTCAAATGTCCAAAAACGTTAGTATTAAATATGCATTAGACTGGACAACTGTATTTTATTACGTTGTATTGGTTTTTATGGGCTGGATTAGTATCTATGGTGCTAGCTACAACTTCGATCAGGCAAGCATTTTCGATTTCAGTCAGCGAGCCGGTAAGCAATTTATCTGGATTCTGACAGGGTTTTCATTAGCGGGTATTTTACTGTTAATAGATTCCCGGCTTTATAATATTTTTGCATGGTTTATTTATGTTTCAGCCATAATACTGCTGATTGTAACCATATTTGTGGCACACGACATTAAAGGTTCACGTTCTTGGTTGGTTATTGGTCCTGTTAGCTTCCAACCGGCAGAATTAGCAAAAATGGCAACCGCACTGGCACTTTCAAAATACATGAGTGCCTATAATTATAAACTTAAAAACTGGCGCGATTTAATACCGCTCGGTGTAATTATTTTCATTCCGTTTATACTGATCATACTTCAGAACGAAACTGGTACAGCATTGGTTTATGCGGCTTTCTTGCTTATGCTATACCGCGAAGGGATGAACGGGATAGTGCTTTTAATAGGGTCATTTACGGTAGTACTTTTTGTAACCATTGTCAAGCTTAGTATTGTTCCAATACAGGTTGATCACGGTACGCTCGGAATGATTCTGGGGATGGTTTTAATTCTATTGGTTCAGATTGGATATGCTATATTCTTCTGTCGAAACCAGAAAGAAGCATTGTTATTGCTTTTAGGCACAATTGTTATAGCCATAACATCTTATGTCCTGAACTTCCGGTTTTATCTGAACTACAATTATGTAGCTATTTTTACAGTTGTAGCTTCCTGCATATACTGGCTTTTTATTGAACTCTTTAATCGGTATAAAAAATACTGGTTTCTAATTCTTTTTTCAATAGGATCGGTATTGTTTTGCTTTTCGGCTGATTACCTTTTTGAAAAAGTATTGGAACCACACCAACAAGTCCGTATTAAAGTGTTGCTAAACATGGATGATGCACCACTGGGTGCAGGCTATAATGTTAATCAATCGAAAATTGCCATTGGCTCAGGAGGACTTTTCGGAAAAGGTTTTCTGAATGGAACTCAAACGAAATTAAAGTATGTACCGGAGCAGGACACCGACTTTATTTTCTGTACAGTGGGTGAAGAACATGGTTTCTGGGGTTCAACGTTAGTATTGCTTGTTTATTGGCTTTTACTTACCCGGCTTATCCGAATGGCAGAACGACAGCATGATACATTCAGTCGTATATATGGCTATTGTGTGGCGAGTATTTTCTTTTTCCACCTGATGGTGAATGTAGGTATGGTACTTGGAATAATGCCGGTTATAGGTATTCCCTTGCCATTTTTCAGTTACGGCGGATCGTCGCTGTGGGGTTTTACCATTTTGCTGTTTATCTTTCTACGACTTGATGCCGCAAGGTTGGAGCGGATGCGTTAAAGCAAGTAAACTATAGATATAATAAAAGCAGGTGGCGATACCTGCTTTTTGTTGTTGTTTGAATTTAAATTTGTATACCTCCGACAGTATTTTAAGAATTTTATTGAAATCTTTTAAGGTTTGGAATTTTTATAAAAGAGAAAATATCCTACTGGATTACTCAATGAATATTGTCTACTATTTCATAGTTTTTTTCTTTTTTCCTCTCTTCACAAAAGTACAAAATTAATTTAAAATCTAACATCCATATAAAAAGGAGAATTATTTCTTCCAAGAGTTCCCAGACTTCGGGTGGACCTTCCGAACACAAGCGGAGAAGTTCCCAGACTTCAGTTGAACCTTCCGAAGACAAGCGGAGACTTCCCTGACTTCGGGTGAAACTTCCGACAGCAAACGGAGAGTTCCCTGACTTTAAGGCGAACCTTCCGACAGCAAGCGGAGAGTTCCCTGACTTTGGGTGAACCTTCCGAACACAAGCGGAGAAGTTCCCAGACTTCGGGTGAACCTTCCGACAACAAGCGAAAAGTTTCATTATGTCAATTGCTCTTCCTCACCTCGGCGCATAGTAAATAACGCAAACCCCGATTAAGGCAATGGTCGCACCGATAATATCGTACTTGTCAGGTACAAAATGATCCACTTTCATAGCCCAAAGTAGCGACATTACGATAAAGAAACCACCATAAGTGGCATACACCCGGGCAAAACTTTCGGTCTGAAGGGTGGCCACCAGTCCGTAAAGCACCAAAATAATTCCGCCCAACAATCCGTACCAAAAGGGTTTTTCGTCCTTTACCCATAACCACACCAGATAACCGCCGCCTATTTCGCAACAGCCGGCAAGGATAAAAATGAATATAGATTTAAGAATTGGCATAGTTGTTTTTATTTGAAACTTTTTAGTGTCTTTCGGACAACTAAAAGTTTTATGAAATGATTATATATACTTCACGACCATATACACGGCCACTCCAAGCAGAAACACAGCATAGATTTTTTTGAAAGTCGAGCTGTTGAGTTTTATAGCTAGTTTTGTTCCAAAAAACACACCCACCACTATACCTAAGGCAATGAGTCCGGCATACGTCCAGTTCATATAACCTGCCTGTGCGTACACAATTACACTGGGCAATCCAACCGGGAGTTGCAATGCTGCCAGTGAAGTAGCTGTTGCCGCTTTATTGTCGTATCGGAAGAATTTTATCAACATTGGCACAATAACCAGTCCTCCACCTTTGCCAAATAGTCCGGCAAAAACTCCTGCTGCTACTCCCAGCAAAATAAATTGCCAGAAATGATATTGAACAGCTTCGGGTATCAGTGGGTTTTCGGGCGTGGTTTCACTTTTTTTACGGAGCAATTCGGGAATATCCAGATACCCAA